>OJQN01000164.1_pt1 | contig 35419 bp, 26 predicted proteins | sample 1598881 | NCBI WGS metagenome assembly OJQN01 (sample SAMN03922512, study PRJEB24848) | human gut metagenome | isolation source: stool sample | host: Homo sapiens | place: Germany | collected 2010-02
TGCTGAGCTGCTTTCTTGTAATCAATTTCTAAGTTGTCCATAATATAAAAACTGTGTTAAACTACTTTTATTGTAGCTTGACACAGTTTAGTTTACACCCTCGAGACGTATATATTAAGGCAAATGCTGATGGATTAACTTCACTTGCTAACCACTTGCTAAACTTAGCTCAGACATCGGTTCCTATTGGAACCCACATCCATCTAGATGAGTATAACTCTCTTGAGGAAGACTCATTGGATTTAATCATTGAAAAGATTTGAAAAACAATAATTTACAGCCTCCCCCCCCCAAAAAAAAAAGTTATTATCTAATCTTCTTAGGGGGAGGCAATTTACTGAATACAAAAATAAAGAAAGGTAGCGTTTTAATAGTGTGTCTATTTCTCTCAAGCTTATAAACATCAGATGATGCTGAAAATTTAATGATATTCTCTCATATTCCTATTTTGTGGGAAATATCTGAATATACTAGTTGAATATCACTTACCAATATATTTAGTTGTTCCTTAAAAATCACTTTATAGTTTGATAATCAGTAAATTAATGTTCATTTTTCTTTGATATATCTGCAAGTTTTTGTAACTTTAAGCTCTAAAACTTGCAGATTATATGATTAAGAAGCCTCTATCAAGTCCCTCTTTATTCAGTTCTTTGGCCGACCATTTGAACCAAAAACATCCCTTGTACATCCTTGCGGACAAAATCAGTTGGTCTCGTTTTGAAGAAGCCTTCACTCCGTTGTATTGTGCCGATAACGGACGTCCCGGTAAGCCTATCCGACTGATGTGCGGCTTGCTGATCCTAAAGCACGTACGGAATCTTTCCGAAGAGTCCGTTGTTGAGCAGTGGAGCGAGAATGCTTATTACCAGTACTTTTGCGGCATGTCGGAGTTTACGCCATCTTATCCATGCAATGCGAGCGAGCTTGTTCATTTCCGTAAGCGTATCGGTGAGAGTGGTATGGAGCTTATCCTGGCAGAAAGTATTCGTGTCAATCAGGAAAATGATGACAATGACGACAATGACCATTACGACACGGCTTTCATCGACTCCACCGTGCAGGAAAAGAACGTGACTTATCCCACGGATGCGAAGCTGCATAAAAAGATAATCCGTAAGGTTATGTCCATTGTAAGGTCGTTGAACCTTCCCTTGCGCCAGAGCTATACGTTTGTGCTTAAAAGGATTTACCGGGACCAACGTTTCCGTAACCATCCGAAGAATCGTGCCAAAGCCTTAAAAGCAGACAAGAGACTACGGACAATAGCCGGACGATTGGTAAGGGAACTCAGACGCAACCTGAAAGAAAACCATGAATACGACAAGCTGCTCAGTCTGTTTGAAGGGGTACTTTCACAGAAACGCAGTTCCAAGGAAAAGATTTATTCACTGCACGAACCTGAGGTGCAGTGCATAAGCAAAGGCAAGGAGCATAAGAAATATGAGTTCGGAAACAAGGTTTCCATCATCCGATCGCTGACAGGTATAATCTTGGGAGCCGGCTCGTTCCGCAACGAATACGACGGACATACAATAGAAAAATCCCTTTTGCAGGTTGAAAGAATAACAGGACGGAAAATAAAGAAATTGGCCGGAGACAGGGGGTACAGGGGAAAGAAGAAAGTAAACGGTACTCAAATACTAATCCCTGATGTTCCCAACCGAAAGGACAGCTACTATATTCGAAGAAAGAAACACCGCCTCTTCTGCAAGAGAGCCGGAATCGAGCCGACAATCGGGCACCTGAAATCAGAATGTCGTCTTGGGCGCAACTTTTATAAAGGGGTCTTCGGAGATGCTGTCAATGTACTGTTGGCTGCGGCTGCATATAACTTCAAAAGAGCCATGAGGGTTCTTTGGCGACTTGTTGAAAAATGCTGCGGAATGCGGTTTAATTACAACATTCCGCAGAAATGGGCTTTTTAAGAAACAACTTTTTAAGGGACGATTATATATATTATGGGTATTATGGAAAGTTTTACAAATAAGGTAGTCCTATCTTTCGTATCTTTATTTATGCTTAGTGGATGTTTCCCAAGCTTTAGTCCTCAAAAGAGAGTACGTTGTCATATAAACGTAAAAAAATGTTCGTTTGTATTGATTGATTATATTGGTACGCTTGACAGTGAATTTCCTTCTGAAATCTATTTAGTTGGAGATAATGACTCCGTTTTAGTATTCAAAGGATATAAAATAAAAAAGATGAATGTAAATAGCGATACTCTTACAATATATTTGAAAGGAAAAATCTTGTTCCAACATTACAAAATTAAAGATTATTATTTATTATCGTCTTCATATCAATGATACATGTATCGCATCAAGTCAAAGAGCCAGCACCTGACGCAACAAGGCGTACAGTTCGATGGCACACTCAATGCAGGATATGATTTGACCTATACCTATCAGGATTCCTTGGGTCACAAGTTCCAGCTCTCCAAGGTCGAGGAATTGAACTATCGTACCGAGGGAACGCCCAATGAAAAGATTGACAACGGACACAGATACCTATACGATGCTAATGGCAACCTTGTCTACATAAATACCAGCCGTGTAAAGAAAGATGGCAAGGAGGATGAGCAGGCAACGGAAAAGAAGTATCGTTGGGATGAGGAAAACCGTCTCTTGGCAAGTGATGAAAATGGCTTTGTCGCCAACTATTGGTATGATGCCGATGGCGAGCGCACCGTGAAGTCGAGCGGTGAGGGTGAACAGATATACGTGAACTCCGAGTTCTCGGGCGGCGTGACCAATACCGCCAAGTTCTCCATCTATGTTAGCCCCTACCTTGTGGCAAGTCAGGGTGGCAAGTACACCAAGCACATCTACATCGGAAGCCAACGTATCGCCAGCAAACTTGGCGACCTCGCCAGCTATGGTGCAAATCCAAGGCGCATACCTTACGCAGGAACGGAAGCGGATGGAATCTCTGTGGACTATCAGTCGAAGTATAACCGTCAACAACAAGTCATCAAGGACAACTATGCCGACTTCGGTGTGCCTTACAATGGTGAGGACAACAATGACTATGTAAGCGGACAAGGCTTCTGTTGTAATGATAATTCACCGGAAGCTGCAAGGGCGAAGATGTTGAAAACACGAGCTGTTTCCAACAACTTCCACGATACCGAGGAATACGAGCGGATGCAGTTCTACTACCATCCCGATCACTTGGGTAGCTCCGGCTACATCACCAACCTTGACGGTGAGGTGGTGCTGCACATCGAGTATGTGCCTTTCGGAGAAGTATTCATTGAGGAGCGCAACAATACGTGGAACACGCCTTACCTCTTCAATGCCAAGGAGTATGATGAGGAAACAGGTATGTACTACTATGGTGCAAGATACTACGATCCAAGGATTAGTCTGTGGATGAGTGTGGATAGATTTGCAGAGAAATATCCAAACTCGACACCTTATGCGTATTGTCTTGGTAATCCTTTAAAATTTACGGATATAAATGGTGATACATTGGATGTTAGAAATTCAAGAGGTGCTTATTTATTTACATTAGATAATCATCAAGCCAATCGCACTAATATTACAGCGAAAGATTTGTATGCTAAAGGTATTCAATGGTTTGAATCCTCTGCAGATAATTATATGCCATTACTTTTTGTAAGTACTAACATTAGAAAATCTGATAGTTTTAAACATTTTACTTGGGATGATATCATTTCTTTTTTAGAAGTTGATAGATCCATGTTTAGTTATCGTGCTGGAGGTAGTGGAGATTGGAAAGCTGAAGGTAATTCTGGAAATGGGTATTTAATGGTAGAAGTAGAAGGGGTTCCATATTGGACTGATGCCATAGGTCAAATACCATTTACATTGAATGAATATAGAAATGTATTAAGAAGGACAAAAAATTCAGAAAGAGCGGCAGGAGAAACGATATATGTAGGCAAGCTGTTTGGGAATGGTCGTTTATTAAATCTATTTTTCCCATCCCCAGATAATAGTAATAGTTATGATAATGCTATTATAAAACGCGCTGTAGATTGGGCGAAGAAAAGGTATACACTAAAGCCAATTTGTATGCCTAATGGGCATTATGAAATAGGTGTTGGAAAGAATGATTATTCACCTAATAATATGCGAGTATATATAATAAAGAAATAGAAAATAAAGGATATGATTGTAAAAAAAATAATTTCTATTAGTTTAGGTGTATTTGTATACATTATCGTCTCAAACATGTTACATATACTTTTTCGAGGCAAACATGATATAGCTTTAGGCATCCTATATCTTTATAATGATATGTTATATATAATAGGTTTTATCATAACTTTTTTGTTTTATGGATATGGTAGAGTAAATAAGATTCTGTATTCCATATTTAGCATAGCATTTCTATTAGTATATGTATGTAGTTGGTTGACTGTTGCTAATATACCCTATGAGAAGTTTTTATATATAGGTTTAGGATTACTTATCTATATATGCGAGGGGAGAGTGTTTAAGTATATATATGATAACAACTAAATGGGTAATACATTAATGCTCTCAATCGGGAAATATCAAAATAATCATATGATTATCAATGTGATTTGTTAAAGACTATGCTTAAAGGCAGGGAGAGATTCTCTGCCTTTTGCTATATTTGCAACCCCAAACAGAGAAAAATGAATATACGAAAACGCACGAGAAATATAATAGAAATATGCTTAAAGAAATATGTCTTTAGGATACATAATTCCTGCGACTTTCTTTTGCTTCTTTTCTTTTGGTCGCCTGCTTGTTCAAAGACAAAGAAAAGAAGTCCCGAAAGCGGTGGCATTCGGGGCAAATGGCTGTTCTGCAATTATTCTTTATCAGTCAAGGTTATTTGAGTAATATTCGTATCGGGATGAGTGGAAAATGCGGCAATGGCTGTTCCATTGTCTTAATAACAGTCCTGCCCTCTTTATCAAGGAAGTACCATCGCAGTGCATGAAACGGCTGTCCTTGATGCGTGACACCCCGATAGGTAATATGTAGTTTCCATCCGGAGAAGTCGGCTTTAGGAATGTTTGAGAACAGTGCCGACCTCCATTCGGCATTTATTCTCATCTGCCGGTTAATTTTGAATAGCTACTTAATGGCTACCCCCATGTGTGTATCATTTCGTAATGCCGCAAAGAGGGTGCGCCCGATTGAGCGCACCCTCTTGCATTTTGTACTGATGTTAATCATTCTTATTCCTGCAAATGAGAGCAAGACGGTTTTGCTTGCTTATGCAGCATTTGTCATAGCGGGTGTTGGCGGTTGACTTTGCCTTGCCGTTGAATGCGCCTTTTGCGGTTTTATCCGTATGTCTCAATCAGGAATTTCACCAGCTTCGGGTCTCCGAAATCAACCGTTCCCGTATCGTGGCGGTTTAGTGCCGCAATGCTTTTCATTTCCTCGTCGGTCAGCGAAAAGTCAAATATGTCAATGTTCTGCCGCATACGCTCTATGTGCGTGCTCTTGGGTATGGCTATGATGCCACGCTGCATGAGCCATCGCAGTGCCACCTGTGCGGCGGTCTTGCCGTAGCCTTTGCCAATAGAGGCGAGCAGCTCACTGTTTACCACGCCTTCGGCACCCTCTCCGCCGAGCGGCCCCCATGCCATCATTTTGGTGTTGTGTTCGGCGAGCAGCGGCTCGATGCCTTGTTGCTGTACGAGCGGATTGCATTGCAACTGGTTCACCATAGGCTTGATGTCGGCATAGTGGGCGAAGTCGTAGAAGCGCCCCGCCTGGAAGTTGCTCACGCCGATGGCACGCACCTTGCCCGCACGGTAGGCTTTCTCCATGGCCCGCCACGAGCCGAACACGTCGCCGTAAGCCTGATGGATGAGCAGCAGGTCGATGTAGTCGGTCTGCAGCTTGCGCAGGCTCTCGTCTATGCTTGCCGCCGCTTTCTCCTCGCCGGCATTTGAAATCCATACTTTTGTCACCAGGAAAATGTCCTGCCGGGAAATTCCGCTCTTGCTTATGGCGTTGCCCACTCCTTCTTCGTTGAAATACGCCTGTGCCGTGTCAATCAGGCGGTAGCCCACGTTCAGGGCGTCGCCTACGCACCGTTCACATTCATCCGGGGCCACCTTGAACACTCCGTAGCCCAATAACGGCATTTCCACGCCGTTGCTAAGTTTGATTGTCTGCATTTTGTTGTTTTGTTGTTTGGTTCATTGAAACTTTTTGCCGGAATGCCATGCCTGGCCCACGCTGTCGCCCACGGCACGGTATATTAGCGCCGACGAGTCGAAAATGATTGGCCGGAGTTTGACCAAGTCCACCTTGCCGTCGGCATTGAGAATGCTCTCGTCGGCGCTCCAGTTCACCACCTCGCCGACCACGCGTGCGCTGCCATCGGCATTTTCGTCAATTTCAACCGCATGGCACTCCAGCGTGAGCTTGTATTCGTTGACGATTGGTGCATCCACATTGGGGCTGGGGGTCACGGTAAAGCCGGCTCGCTTCACTTTGTCGGGAACCTTGTTGCCGCTCACCAGTCCGAAATAGTCGGATTCGGCCATGTCGTCCTCGGTGGCAAAGCTCACCGTGAAGGCTTTCTTCCGCTTTATGTTCTCGGTGGTCTTGTGCGCTCCCAACTCAAAAGTGATTTTGTTGTAATCGCACTGTCCGCCCCATGCGGCCATCATCACGTCGGGCACTTGGTCCTCGTCGTAAGTGGCTATCATGATGCAGGGCTGCGGTGTCATTACCGGGTGCTGCGCTCCGAAATTGCGGCGCCCGGCCACTTCTTTTACATTTTCTTTTCCGTTCATGTCTGTACTTGTGTTGTTTGGTTTGTTGTTTTCGTTGCATGCCATCACAACCGACAGCAAGGCTGCCGCCATCATCATAGATTTTCTCATATTTCACTTTTGTTGTAAGTTTTCATTATAATGGGTATTTGCATTCTTTTTGTTGAATGTCTGCAAACGTCAGCAGGTTCATTGTCTGTCGGCAACCGCCTGTTGTGCCGTTGACATTTCATGTTAATGGCAACGGCAGGGCTTGGCCAGCTTAATTGTCTTATACTCAGCGCGTTGTAAAACGGGCCGTTCGGGTTTCTCAATCGGCGCGTTTGGGCCTGCAAAACAGGCCATGTTGCAAAGCAATACAGGCCGTTTGGCCATGCTATGCCGCCCTTGCTGTAAAACGGCATGGCGTAGGCCGCTTTTGGGTTGCATATTTGCAAGCATGTGAATGGTGCAGTCATCAATCTTCACATCAGTTGTTTGTTTGTGCTTCCCAAAAGCCTACGGCGTCTGCCAGCCATCCTTCGGCCACCGTACCGGCGCCCAGTCCGAAGCCGTGAGGAAGCCCCTCGTAGGCATGGAATTCTGTCGGAATGCCGAGCTCGGCAAGCCGTTGCAGCCTGTTTTGCATGGTGCGCCACGGGACTATGCCGTCGTTGGTGCCTACACAGGCGTATGTGGGGGCGTCTTGCCGGCTTACTGAGCCATACCCCGTATACTGCATGACCACGGCCGATGCTTGCGGTATGTCGTTGCGTCCCGTCAGTTGGCGCAGGCCGTCGGCGTTGCCGAGTGTAGCCGCCATGCGTGCCCCCGCCGAACCGCCCCAGAGCGAATAGCCCGAGGCCCTCACTCCAAGTGCGTCGGCATTGTCGTGGATATAAGTGATGGCTCGTGCAAGGTCTTCGTAGGCATGGTCTGGGCGGTAAGATGAGCGCAAAGGCGTTGTATCCGAGTTTGGAAAGTTCGAGGGCATGGGGAAAGCTGTCGTGCATGGCCCCGACGTAAGCGAATGCTCCGCCGGCGTTGCATACGGCGAAGGGGGCGCCATGATTCCCTCTGAAGAAAAACAGGCGTGTGTTGCGTTTCTGCGGGTCGGCCTGTTTTTCGGCCTCTGTGTAGATGTCGATAAATACGCTGTCGGCGTGCGACTTGAGGTAATTGCATATCTCGACTGTCTTGTCCGGGTCGATGTAGTTGTACCAGGCCATACGCAACTGCCCAAGGGTTTCGCCGCTCCAATACCCATCGTCCACAGGGAAAACCAGCCGGCCCCAATCGCCGAAAGCCGGGTCGTCCATCACGTCGCTTATGCGGCTTGTGCTGGTAAACGCCTGCCCGGTTTCTGCCGGGAAGAAGAAAGGGAGGGCGTTGTAAACAAACTCGACCACGGAATTATAGTCGTGCAGCCCTCCCTCCCTCTGATGGTAAGAGAAATTGTGCGGTGTGAACACGTCGGTAAGCTGCATGCAGGCCATGGCCTGGTTGTGGGTCTGGTAGAATCGAGCGTCACGCGTTCCCACGGCGTGCCATACATGGAAGCCGTTGTCTGTGCCGAAGGGTGAAGACCGTACGACAGTGGCAAGGAAACGCGCCGTCTGTTCGGGTGCCGTCTGCCCGCCGAAAGTCGCCACGTGCCAGCTGTCGCCGCTCATGGGCAGGAAGAAGCGTTGCAGGTCGAAGCAGTGTTCAAATACATACCACGTCGTGACGCTGCCCAACGAGAATCCGCCGAAAGCCCGGTGGTTGCGCGATGCCACGATGCCGGCCCTGTCGGTCGTTTCGGCGAATGTGGCAAACCGGCTCTCGACGACCGGAATCAGGTCGTTCTCATATTCATTGTGGAACACGGCAATTTCCTCGCACGACTCGCCCCAGCCTTTCGCCTGGTTGTCTTTGTCCCATGTTGGTGAAACGACTATCACCGGTTGGCAGTCGCCCTGCTGTATCATCCAGTCAAGTATGTTCTTCTGTGCTCCGCCCAAAGCTCCGAATGTGTCTTCGGCCGTGCCTGTCCAGCCGTGCATCAGGTAGACCACATTGTACTGCCGGCTTTCGTCATAGCCGTAAGGCAGGTAGACATAGGCCGGTTTCCTGGTGGCAGGACGGTCGTCACGGGTGTAGTCTTTCGATTCATACTCTATTCTCACAACCTGTCCCTGTTGGGTTGTCTCCGACAGGTATTGGCCGGGAACGGCCCTGGTCATGTCAATTCTGAAACTGTCGTTTGCAGATGTTGCGTTCCCATCTCCATCGGTCTGCATCACGGTCTTGTCCGTGCAGCCGCATAGCGCTGTGGTCATGGCGGCCATCATGATAGCAATGCTGGTCATTATCTTCATCATTCCATGTAATTATACGGTTGCAAATTTCGACAAAATTCTTGTGGTGCATGTTACAATAAATGCCGCCATTGCCTACAATTTTACGGATAGTTCGCCTCATACGCTTAGCCGTGCCTTATATATAGGCTGCCGTTTTACTGCTTGTAAAGTTGGCGGCATGGGCGTGCCGCTTATGTTTCGCGGTTGTGGCCTGCCTGTGTTAATCGGCTTTTCGGTCTACGTGAATGCAAGCAAACGCCATGCCTGCCTGCCAGCCATCTGTAGTTATCATTGCCTACACGCCATTAAAGCTTGCTCAGCCATTCGTTTATGCTTTCCTTCGCACGGGCCCGCTCATTCTGTGCCGTGGCTCCTTTCAGTGCAATCCCCTTCAGTAGGGCCGCCCCTTGGCATGCGGTTTCCAGTTTGTGTTCTGTTCCCGACAGCCCGCTGCCTTCATGTGTGCAGAAAGGCATTACGGTCTTGCCTTGCCAGCAGTGTTTTTCTATGAATGTATATACGGGCATCGGCATGTCGCCCCACCAGTTGGGATACCCTAAGAAGATGGTGTCGTAATCCTCGACTGCGGCATCGCCCTTGATTGCCGGGCGCGCCTTGGCGGCCAATTCCCGCTTGGCCACCTCCGTGCATTGCGCGTAGTCTTCTGGATAAGGCGTTTCGGGGGTTATCTGGAAGATGTCTCCGCCTGTTTCGTCGACTATCATGTCGGCAATGATGCGGGTGTTTCCCTCGGCTATGTTTCCCACTGCGTAATTCTCGCCTGCGCGTGAGAAGAATGCCACAAGTGTTTTCTTTGCTTTCATGTTATGTTCCATTGTTCTGTTGGTTTGTTTGTTTGCTGTCGATGCCAATGCGGAAAACAGCAGGGAGATGATGGGTATGACCGTATGTCACGTCCTTGTACATTATTATATCACGGCCGGTTTGGGCTGCAAAAACATCTGCTGCGTGGCCCAACCATACTCCCCCCGGTTGTTATGTCCGATATGGTTGCAAAGTTAATCCGATTTCGGCAAACTGTCGTTATACAAAACACGGACACGATTAACATATCCACAGATTCTTTTTCCGGTAGCAATCATACTGTCATGCAAAGGATGCAAGGCACACATATGCATTACAATAACACGTGGCTTGTTCAATGCTGCCAGCAAAAGCCGATAATGACATTTACCATTGTGGCGGCATTCATTATGGCAATGTGGAAGAAACGTATGATGAATATGTCGCTCTGGCGGCCTGATTAAGAAAGAGACAGGCAGTACTGCGTTGGGATGCATACAACAAAAGACAAGCGGCGTGGCATAAGAACGGTTGCCCATACCCTGCAATACTTCCGGCATGTTATACTACAATCTGGCTTCCCATTAGCCGCAACATTTCACAAGTGGGTGCATCAAGGTTGCAGGCATGGCGCCTAATGGGCACGGGGGACATTTGTAAAACGAACGTCAGCCCCTGTACTCCGTCGGACTTACGCCCAGATGTTGCTGTACATAACGGCTGAAATAGGCAGGCGAAGAGAACCCAAACATGTCGGAGATGCGCACGAAAGTAAGTGACTTGTCGCGCAACAGGCGTGAAATGTCGAGCACTGTGTAGCGGTTTATCCAGTAGTTGGCCGGATAGCCGCTAACCTTACGGGAAACTTCAGACAGGTATTTGGGCGTTACGCATAGCTTGTCGGCAAACCATTTCACTTCACGGTGTTCGCGGTAGGTTCCATTCTCAAGCATATTGAGGAACCGGCTCATTATCGCTGCGCTTTGCAGCGGTATGTTGTCAACTCCGTAAAGATGTGAGTGGAAATCGAAAAAGTCGATGATAAGCAGTTGCACAGAGGCTATAAGCAGGTCGCGACGGAAATGGTGGTCGGTCTGAGCAAGCCTTTCTTCCACCATTTCGAAGTCTTTGCGGCACAGTTCAAGCTGCCCTGCGTCCAGTTTCATTACTGGGTCGAGGAACAGGGCCAGCTGTCCTTTCATGCCATAGTTGCTCAGTGGCGTGGAGAGCTCAATGAACTCGGAGGCTACATATATCACTTTCACCCTGAAATCTTCCGCCGGGCGTATGCGTTCAACCAGCTTTCCCTTGCGTACAATCATCAGGTTGCCCGCCTGCAGCTGTCGTTCCTCACCGTTGTATTTCAGCTTGCAACTGCCAGCCAGGCAAAGTGCATGGGCCAGGAAATTGCCATAAGCATCAGTGCCAAGTCCATCAAGGCTGTCCTTTATTATGATGTTATCGGTTTCTGCCATGTTTCCAACACTTTCATTTCTTTTGCAAAGATACATATTTCGGGCCGACAACCATTGTAAGGCCGGCTAAAAACGTGTGCATTCTTGCCCGTTGCAGGCAAAAACGGAAATAAGTGCATGGCTTACCGCAATCCTTGTAAAGCGGCTTTTCACCGGCCATTGTAATTTTGCAACGTCATAACAAACAAACTGAATATGGACTACAGAACATTAGGACAGAGCGGACTGAGAGTGTCCGCCATAGGCTTGGGGTGCATGGGCATGAGCCATGCCTACGGTGCACCGGCAGATCGGCGCGACATGACCGAGCTGCTTGCCGATGCGGTGGATATGGGTTACACGTTTTTTGATACGGCAGAATCGTATGGAACGGTCGACAATCCACATGATAATGAGGAGTTGTTGGGTGAGGCCCTGAAGCCTTTTCGTGACAAAATCGTCATAGCTACCAAATTCGGCATCACGTTTGAGAATTTGGCTGCGCCCGGTGTACACGCTGTTGTCACCGATTCGCGCCCGGAGGTGATACGCCGTTCGGTTGAAGGGTCGCTGCGACGGCTGCAGACCGACCATATAGACCTGTACTACCAGCACCGTACAGACCCGCGGGTAGAGCCCGAGACGGTTGCGTCTGTCATGGCCGAACTGATCAAGGAAGGCAAGGTTCTGCATTGGGGCCTTTCGGAAGCAAGCGTTGAATACCTGCGCCGGGCACACAGCGTATGCCCAGTGACAGCTGTACAAAACCGCTATTCGATGATGGCACGGTGGAACGAGGCTATTTTCCCTGTGCTCCAAGAGCTTGGCATAGGTTTCGTTGCATTCTCTCCGCTTGCCAACGGCTTGCTTTCGAGGTGCTATACGGCAACCGACCATTTCGATGTGGCAACCGATTACCGTGCTTCCATGCCGCAGTTCCAGGAAGACAGTTTCGGGAAAAACAAGGCCCTGTTCTCTCTGCTCGACGAGCTGGCCGAGCGGAAGCACGCCACACCCGCGCAAATATCGCTTGCCTGGATGTTGTGCAAGAAGCCGTGGATAGTCCCGATTCCCGGCACACGCAAGCTGTGCAGGTTGAAGGAGAACATCGGAGCGGCAGACATCAGTCTCTCTGCCGAGGAGATAAAAGGCATTGACGAAGCCCTTGATGCCATGCACATGAGCGACGTGTTCAGCGGTTCGCTTGTAAAGAGCAGGGCAATATGAAAAGAGCTGTATTGTCGTTTGCTTGTTTGTTGCTGGGCTTGGCTGTAATGTATTGAAGGCATGACACAAGAAACTCATTTCAAAAAGAATCAATATGCATCCAAAAGTAATCTGCCATATAATGTCGTCTGTTGACGGTCGGCTGCTGACCGACCGCTGGACGCTTCCCTTCGACGGCAAACCTAAAGGCGAGCTCCTTGGCGTCTATGCCGCCATAGGCCGCAATCTGGGCACCGATGCCTGGATGTTTGGAAAGAACACCCTGACGGAAGGCTTCTTCCCAAGGAAGTTCCACGCTGCTGTTACCGACCCGTCGCCACGGCCCGAGGCATACGTGGCTCGCCGATTGTCTGGCCGTCTGTTTGTCGTGGCCGACCCCGAGGCCGACATCATGTATGACTCTTCAGACGTGAGGAGCGACAACATCGTGGCCATCTTGCCCGAGACGGCCCCTGCTGTTTATCTGGAGCACCTCAGGCGGCGCAATGTCTCGTATCTGTTTGCAGGCCCTGACGGTGGCGATTTGCCTATGGCCATGCGTGAACTCGGCGAAGTGTTCGGGGTGAAATGCCTGTCGTTGCAAGGCGGGGGCATCATCGATGGGGCGTTTCTGCAATTCGGGCTGATAGACGAACTGAGCCTTGTGGTATATCCGGGTATCGACGGTTGGGCTCTGTCGCCATCCGTCTTCGAGTATATGGGGGCTGACACGATGCCTGCGCGGGGGCAAAGCCTCGAACTGCTGTCGGCTGAAACGTTGAATGACGGGGTGGTCTGGTTGCGATATAAATTCCATAAGTGAATCCAGGCGCAAGCGCCCATCCGGCCGTCTGGGATGTGGCTTGGTTGCTTTTCGCGGCTTTCCAAATGCTTGCGTCTTGTTGCCGGCAAGTTGTTGGCCGCATTGTCTCAGCTTTGCCCGCTACACCTCAGGCAAAGGCTACGGCCTATCTGCGTGTCAGCATCATGGAGTCGCTTTGGCTGCAAAAGGCCGGTTTGTGCCGGAAAAGTAAATGATGGCTGGAAAGACAGGCTTACATGTTATTGGCGCTGCTACGAATCACTGGTTGTGGCAGCCGCATCCGTCGCTGCCGGTGAGTGCGGCTGCCAAATCATTTCCGTATCTGCGCCGCTGCAAGGCCATTGCCACGGCGCGCGGCCTTACAGAGCGTGGCAAGCCATCGGGGCCGCCGGCATTCCCGCATCATGCCGCCTCCCGGTGGTGCCCCTCTGTAGGCTGTCATTCAGCGGGGCGTCGGTAGGTAGTTGCCACCATCGGCATGCCGTGCCAAAAGCGCGGCCGCCAACTCTCGCCCGCAGCCTCTTGGAACACATTGCAGGGCGTTGCCGTGGCCAGAAAGCAAGCCTGTTGCCTTGGCAGTTTCATGCCAACAGCCTCAGCAACTCGTCGTGCACATTTCCGTTTGTGCCGGCCACTTGGCTTCCTTGGGCCGGGTCGAGGCTTTTGCCACGCCAGTCAGACACGGTGCCTCCGGCTTCCTGGACTATCAGCATCCCCGCCGCATAATCCCAAGGATTCAGGTATGCCTCGAAATATCCGCCTTGCCTGCCACATGCGGTGTATGCCAGTTCCAGGGCGGCAGAGCCAATCCTTCTTATGTCCTGCGAGTTTTCATATACCCTTAGAAACCTCGCGAAGTTGTCTTTTGCCTGTTCACGTTTTGCTGTGCCTACGCCAATGATGGTTTCCGAGAGCTTTTGTGCAGATGAAACATGAATGGGCTTGCCGTTCAAGAAGCTCCCTTCGCCTTTAACTGCCGAGAATAGTTCTTCGTGAAACGGGTCGTATATAATGCCTGCCACAATCTCGTTTCGTTGGCAGAGAGCCAGCGAGACCACGCTGTGCTGATAGTCGTGCATCAGGTTTGTGGTGCCATCGACAGGGTCGAGAATCCAGTAGCTGTCGGTGTTCATCTGCTGCAAGCCCGTTTCCTCGCCAAGGAACTGAATGTCCGGGGCAAGTTTGTATAGCGCGTCTTTCAGAAATTCCTGTACTGTAATATCCACTTGAGTGACGTAATCGGCAACGCCTTTCTCTCTTACATGGGCAACCATTTCCCTGTTTGTTATTATCCCCTTCGTCTCTTTGACCAAGGTGGCTATGTGTTGTATATCCATGTTTGCTTGAATATTGTGGTTTTATCGTTTCAGCAGCGCATATGTAATCAAACAAAAGTGCTCTGCTGCAAATATAGTTATTTTTTCCCTACCTTGTCACTTTATTGTGATTAATTCTGCTTAATACGGTTCTCTTAAAGTTAAATTGTCCGTTTTGCTGCCCCCGGTGCTTCAACCCGGCAAGCAATATTGGCGCCATGCCCTTGGCAAGGGGGCTTGGCCGGGTTTCGATGGAATGAATGTCTGCAAACAGCCATGCGCTCGGCGTCTGCCATCGGGCCCGCGCCTGCGCCAGCGTTGCTCTTGTTAAAGGCAACCATACGGGTTGCCACTGTCAACAGGCTGATAGCCAGTGGTTTGCAAAACAGGCCGTTTTGCATTGCGATATCTGCCGTTTTGCAAGTTGAAAAGGGCCGTATTGCAATGCCAAACGGCCCGTTCCAAGTCCGACATGCCATGCTGCTGCCATGGCGTCCGGCTCAGACGCCATACACATTATATATATGTACATGGCCCGAGCGGCGGCCTTTGGCACCGTGAGCTTTGCTTGCGGGCAAATGGCGCTTGCCGGTTGCTGTCGCATTTGGCCAAATGCAGTGGCGTAGTAACTGCCGTTGGGCGCATTGTTCATTTTTTCGTTGGTCTTAGGGTTTTGTGTCCTTAAAAAGTTGTATCTTTGCAATGCGATAACAGCTTGGCTCATCCCGATGGCTGTGGCGTGGCTGTTTCAGAGTGTGGTTGTGCGCAACTGCATTCAGTTATGTTAGGGGTCTATTAATTGTTCCGCTTTGCCCCCGCTTTCAGGCAGGGGCGGCAGGCAAGCTCCGTAAGTGTAACCATGGCAGGGGATTAATAGTCTCTGCCCGTAAAGACAGACATGAAGAAGTACGTTCTTGACCTTACGGTTAGCGCCGTAGAAAGGATTAATGAGAAGTATGTGCTCATACGGCTTGCCGACGACAAGCCGTTGCCGGACATGTTGCCCGGCCAGTTTGTCGAAGTCCGCGTTGACAATTCGCCAACGACGTTTCTTCGGCGTCCTATCTCCATCAGTTTCGTCGACCGCAGCCGCAACGAGCTATGGCTGCTTGTGGCTGCCATAGGCGACGGCACGCGCGCCATGGCCTCGTTGGCGGTGGGCAGCCGCCTCAATTGCCTGCTGCCGTTGGGCAACGGGTTTACCATGCCTTCGTCGGCGTCAGAGCGGGTGTTGCTTGTTGGCGGCGGTGTCGGTGTCGCCCCTTTGCTCTATATGGGTGCCGAGATGCGCCGTTGCGGTTGCGAGCCCACCTTCTTGTTGGGTGCCCGTCGGTCGGCCGACCTCTTGCTGCTCGACCATTTCCGGCGTTACGGCCGCGTGTTTGTCACCACCGAGGATGGCTCGGCGGGCGAGCGGGGCTTTGTAACCAACCATTCTGTTTTGCAGTCAGGGCATTTCGACCGCATACAGACCTGCGGGCCGAAACCCATGATGGTGGCCGTGGCCCGCTATGCCGCGGCGGCGGGCATCGACTGCGAAGCCTCGCTTGAAAACATGATGGCGTGTGGCGTCGGTGCTTGTCTTTGTTGCGTAGAGAAGACCACCGAGGGCAATTTGTGTGTGTGCAAGGAAGGTCCGGTGTTTAATATCAATAAACTGTTATGGCTGAACTGAAAGTCAAGATAAACAACTTAGAGTTGAAAAACCCCGTGATGACCGCTTCGGGCACGTTCGGATACGGCATCGAGTTTGCCGACTTCATTCCGCTCGACGGCCTCGGGGGCATCATTGTAAAGGGAACCACGCTAAGGCCCCGCGAGGGAAACGACTATCCGCGCATGGCCGAGACGGCTTCGGGAATGCTCAATTGCGTGGGCCTGCAGAACAAAGGCGTCGATTATTTCTGTGAGCATATATATCCGCAAATAAAGGATATAGACACCAATATGATTGTCAACGTCAGCGGCTCGTCGCCCGACGACTATGCCGAGTGCGCCTCGCGCATCGACGCCCTCGACCGCATCCCGGCCATAGAGCTCAACATCTCGTGCCCCAATGTGCATGATGGCGGAATGGCTTTCGGCGTTACGTGCGCCGGTGCAGCCAGTGTGGTGCGTGCAGTGCGCCGCCGTTATTCGAAGACGCTCATCGTCAAGCTGTCGCCCAACGTCACCGACGTGGCCGACATTGCCCGTGCCTGTGAGGCCGAGGGAGCCGACAGTGTGTCGCTTATCAACACGCTCATGGGCATGTCCATCGACATTGAGCGGCGATGCTCGCGCCTTAGCATAGGCACCGGCGGCCTCAGCGGCCCGGCGGTCAAGCCAGTTGCCGTGCGCATGGTGTGGCAGGTGGCCCGTGCGGTGGGCATCCCAGTCATCGGCCTCGGGGGCATAATGACAGCTGCCGACGCCATAGAGTTCATCATGGCCGGGGCAACGGCGGTGCAGATTGGCACGGCCAATTTCATCGATCCTACGGTGACAATCAAGGTGCGCGACGGCATCGACAGCTGGCTTGATGCCCACGGGTGCAGGTCGGTGGCAGAAATCATCGGTGCCGCCTGCCACTGAAGCTCACCGCTGTTAGCTTTCAGATGTGTGCCCGCCCCGTCGCCTGCCCGCCGTTTGTTGCCGGCTGGCGATGGGGCGGGGTGTTTATCCCGGCTGTTTGCCCACGCCCTTGTTGCCTGATGATGTTGGGTAAACGGCATTGAAGCTTTTTCCGCCTTCACTCTTGGGCAGCATGATGTTGACTTGATGGGTGTTTGGCCTATCAGCATCCGGCTGTAAGACGATGCCAACCTGTTGGGCTGTACGACTTTACATACTGGTGTCGAGGCCGTATTGTTGCCTTGTGCGCCGCTATGTCACCATTGTTTCCAGTGTTTGCTTGCCATGCCACTCGTGAAGCGCCATGCCGTGAGGTCAGGTTTGTGGCCGCATGGCTTTTCAATGCCGTTTTTACGGCCCGGTCGGGTGCCGTTTGCATGCTTCGTTTTATGCTTTTTTTTCATTGAATTTTGATGCCGGTGTTTCACGGCCCGTGGTTTTTCATTACCTTTGTCACAATTATCAATTCGCTTAAAACTATATTATTCATGAACACAAAGACAACTAACCTGTTACTGGGCTTGTTGCTTACTGGCAGCAGCCTTAGTGTCAGTGCTCAGCAGTTGGCCTTTCCTGGTGCCCAGGGCTGGGGGCGTTTTGCCACCGGAGGGCGCGCGGGCGAGGTTTACCATGTTACAAACCTCAACGACAGTGGAACGGGTTCGCTGCGCGATGCCATCAGCAAGCCAAACCGAATCATCGTTTTCGACGTGTCGGGAGTTATCAACATTGACAGCCGTCTGGTTTTCAAAAACAATCTCTACGTGGCCGGACAGACGGCTCCGGGCGAGGGAATAACCGTCTATGGCAACGGAGTGTCGTTTTCGGGGGCCAGCAACATCATCGTGCGATACGTGAGATTCCGCATGGGCAGCGGCGGCGACTCCGGGAAAGACTGCGCCGGCATAGCCAACGGAACAAACATGATATTCGACCATTGTTCGTTTTCGTGGGGATTGGACGAGACGTTCTCCATCAATCCCGACGGCAAAGGAACCGACCCGAAGGACATAACCATATCGAATTGCATCATGGGCCAGGGTCTGCTGCAGCACTCGGCAGGCGGACTTATGCAGGCCGACAACATCACACTCTACCGTAATCTGTATTGCGACAACTCAACCCGGAACAACAAAGTGAAGGGAATACAGCAGTATGTCAACAATATTGTATACAACTGGTCTAACGGTTGCTACCTCATGGGAGGCGACTCGCAGGGCCAGTCGTATGTCAACGTCACCAACAACCTGTTCATCAACGGCCCGTCGGGTGGGGGCAACGCCATCACCAGCGGCAACTCAGACTTCCATATCTATGCCACCGACAACTGGCAGGACCGCAACCGCAACGGCGTTTACGACCCGTATGAGATTCCGCGCGACGAGTATACAGGCGGACCGACGTTTGAGGAAGAGCCGTTTGCTTACCCCGAGCTCGACACTTGGACTGCCAACGAGCTTGTAGACAAGCTGCTGCCCGATGTCGGTGCAACGCTTCCATACCGCGACATGGTAGACTTCTATATGGTTCACCAGGTCAAGTCGTTCGGAACGGAGGGCGCTTTGATTTCTACCGAAGAGCAGTTGCCGTTCGGGGTTCCGTCGTCTTGGACTCTCAAGGAGTTTGACAAGCCGGTTGATACCGACGGCGATGGCATGCCCGACGACTGGGAGCAGGCCAACGGCACAGACCCGTCGAAGGACGACGCCATGGAGATTGCGGCCAACGGATACGCCAACATCGAGAACTACGTGAACAGTCTGACCAAGGAAAACCGTCCGTTATTCCTCCGTACGCCTGTGATGGTGTCCGCGACAGAGTCGTCTTCAACGGGCATCACCATCGGTTGGTCTGACTATACCGAAGGCGAAGATGGCTTCATCGTTGAGCAGAAGGATGGCGAATCGTGGAAGGAGATAGCCCGTGTGGCAGCCGAAACAGAGACGTTTGCTGTCGATGGGCTCACCGCCGGGACGTCATATCAGTTCCGCTTGTGCGCCTTCAAGGGCGACCTGCGTTCCGATTACGCCGAGTTTGAGGCAAAGACAAAGCCAGAGCCTGTCGAGATGGTCGACTGCGAGACCTTTGTCGGCGACGAGAACAACTGGCTCATAGCCCCCGCCGAAGACTCTGTGGTCACACTTGAAGGCTCTGTCGAGAAGGAGGCCGTGGTAGTGCGCACCGATGCCGATGTGACTATCACAGGCGAAGGCTCGCTCGACGGCACGGCATCGCTCAACAAGACGTGGGCCGGCAAGCTCACCGTCGAGACGCTCAACGGCTACACCGGCCAGACAGTGCTGCACAACGGGGTGTTCTCTTTCAACACCCTGAAGGACGGAGGAGAGAAGAGTGCCATCGGAGCATCGTACGAATTCGCCCAGAACTGGATATGGGACGGCGGCGTGTGGAACTATACCGGGCCGTCGACCAGCACCAACCGCAGCGCCATGATATACAAAGACACAGAGTTCAACATTGAGAATGCCTCTACGGTGGGCATGTCCGGCAGCATTGAAGGCGACGCAAACCTCACCATCAGCGGCAATGGCACGGTTGAACCGGCATCGCCCGACTTCTTCAAATACAACGGAAACACTGTGCTCAAAGACGGCGGCACGCTCAATATCACCTATGTCAAGCGATTGGCAGACAAGGCCGTGTATCTCGACGAGGCCGATGCCATGCAGTCGCTTGTGATGGCCGGCGGTAACTTCAAGGTTGAAAACGGCAACGGGCTCAACCTTACTTACTGGTTCCCGATAGAGGTCAAGGAGGGCACATACTCCACTTTCGCCATCAACAAGAACGCAACGCTCAAGAACGACGTTACCGGTACCGGCACGCTCGAATACAGAATACCTTACGTTCGTGAGTATCTTGAGGGCGACTGGACAAAGTTCTACGGCACGCTTGTGGCCAACGGAGTGGGCACCGAGAAAGACGGCAGCCAGCTGATGTTCCAGAAAGGGTTCAAGGGAATGCCCAACACGAGGGTCTACCTTAAGGGCAATGCGCGCGTGGTTTGCTGGAATACCAACGACGAACAGTATATTGGCGGACTCAGCGGCGACAAGGGCACATATCTGAGCGCTTCGTCGAAGAATACCACCAACGCCAAGATGATATGGCATGTGGGCGGGGCCAACTCCGACGAGACCTTCAATGGTGTGATTGACAACAAGACCTCGGCCAACAAAGACGCCAACACGTCTATCGTCAAGGAAGGTTCTGGCATCTGGCGCCTCAACGGCAACAATGTGTACAAGGGCACGACGACGGTCAACGGAGGTTCGCTCGTGGTCAACGGCAAGAACTCCGGCACTGGCAATTACACCGTCAACGCAGATGCCACGCTTGCCGGCGAAGGCACGGTGGGCGGTGCTGTCACACTGAAAGAGGGGGCCATAATAGAGGGCGGCGACACTGTTGTCGACCGCAACATTGGTCTTACGCTCGACAAGTCGCTCACGCTCGAGGGCGGGGCCATCGTAAATGTGAAGGCAAACCGGACCGAGAGCAATACCATTTATACCGCAGGGGCGGTCAACCTGGGTGAGGGCGCCATACTTCAGATAAACGGTGGCGTCATCGATGAGGCTCCGTATGACAAGACTGAGTATCATGTGTTCACATCAAGCAACCTCAGCGTGAACGGTACGTTTGCCGAGATACAGCCGGCAACGCCCGGCGAAGGGCAGACATGGGACACGTCGTCTCTCTATACCGAAGGCATACTGCGTGTTGTTGGCGGTGAGGCCAACCCCAATCCGGGCGAGGGCGGCGAGGAGAACCCCGACGTACAGGAGTACCGCAAGTGGGATTTCACAGCATGGAGCGACGCCACGCAGACAAACCTTGAGGTCGAAGCAAGCCAGTATACCTCGGAGCCTTGGCCGGAGAAGGGCACCGAAACAGGATGGCGCCGCTATGAGAAAGACGGTGGGCCGACCGAGACCGACGGACTGAAAGCCCCGAACACCATCTATTGGTATGGCAGCAAGATTAGCGAACCAGCGGCACTCAAGGCCAACGGCGTTGTAATACCAGAGACCGAAGGGCTGCTTTTCAACAATGTGACCAGCCTCAACAACACCGTGGCCATAGCCATCGACTATCCCAATACGAGCATAGGCACGTACTCGGGAGGCTCATACCTGTGGCTCAACGGCAGCGACATACAGTTTACAATACCCAGTGTTCAGCCCGGACAGAAGATTCTGATGGAAGTTGAGTCGCACAAGAGCAGCGAGGGCCGTGGCGTAAAGCTCTCTGTAGACGGAGAGGAGATAGGCAGCTGTGAGCCCAAGGGCAAGACTTCGTTTGAGTGGACTGTGCCCCTCAACCTTGGCACTGAGCTTGTCGATGTGCTCGTGTCTACATCGGCTGGGTGCCACATCTACCTCATCGAGGTGGGCAACTCCGACCTCATCAGCACCGGCATTGCCAGTTTCGAGGCCGATGGAGGCGTGCTCAAGAGCAACGTTTACACTACCGGCGGTGTGCTCGTGCGCAAGGCGGGCGACACATTGAAGGGCTTGGCAAAAGGTGTTTATATCATTGGCGACAAGAAGTTTGTAGTCGACTGACGGCCTTGCCTCATTGACTGATGTACGGCGGCATCCGGCTTTAATCCGGGTGCCGCCGTTTTGTTTTGTCAGTTCGGTGGCGTGGAAAAACAGCCTTGGCATTTCCCAGCCAGCCTTCCGATGCCACGTTGCCGTATGTTTTTTGATATACATGAAGCCGCCTCACCCCATACACAAAAGGTTCCTGTAGGGGTGAGGCGGCAGTTGGTTGCGTCTTTCAGCTTGTCATAGCCGGACGAACCGCCGGCAATGCTTTGCCAAAGGCAGCCTATGGCGGTGCCCACGGCGTGGTGGCGGTGACGGCATTGCGGTTTTCGGCGCGGCCGTATTACAGTCCGAGCGGGTTGATGTTTCTGTAGGCTTGCCTTGTTCTTTGCTCAATGCCTTCGGCAGAATACTCACCGTTGACGGCTTCCATGTCCTTTGGTTCCAGTTCCATGGCGTGTTGTGCGTCTTCCTTGGCGCCAGCCATGTCGCCCTTCTCATATCTTAGTGCCCCCCGCTCCTTGAAGGCGTCGATGCAGAACGGGTTGGCGTCTATCACCCTTCCGTAGGCCTCGATGGCTGCGTCGGCGTTGCCCTTGGCCCGTTCTATTCTCGCTTTGAGCATCAGCACGTCTTCATTTGTGGCGTAGTCGGCCAAGAGATGCGTGCAGTCGCCGTCGGCACCGCTTGCATCGCCCATTTTCAGCAGTGTCTGTCCGCGCAGAAGGTAGGCCTCGGCCATGTCGTCTTTCAGCGTGATGGCTTTGGTAAGCATGGCTATTGCGTTTATCATGTCTTCCTGCCCGATGCAGGCTTGCGCGTAAAGATAGTGGGCCCGGGCGTTCTGGTTGTCGATGAGCAGGGCCCGTTCGCAGGCTTGCGCCATGGCCGTATAGTTTTCCATCATGTGCGCCACCTGCGCCATCTGTATGAATATGGCTGTGTTTTCAGGTTCGGCAGCGGCCAGAGTCTCCAGCTGCTCGTAGGCTTCGGCCAACTGGCCGGTGCGTATGAGCGATTGCGCCAGGTAGTCGCGCACCTCAAGGTCTTCGCGTATCTTGAGCGCTTCTTTGTAGCATTTCACTGCATAGTCGTGCTGTCCCATCTTGGCCGCCTTCACTCCGTCGTATTTGAACATGTCAAACTTGCGGGTCTCGTCGGCCTGTTGTTTCTGTTCGGGTGTCTCTTCGCTGCCACCGAATAAAGCTTTGAAAAAGTTCATGTCGTAAATAGTACCGTTGGTTTTTTATGGCAAAAATACGTATTTATTTTGAAAAGGCAATGCCATCAACTTTATTTTCGCGGCTTTTTGTTACTTTTGCAGTCAACAACGGCGCATGGCCCGGCGTTGCGGTGTGCCGTTAGCGTTTTTTTGTTTATGTCAGATACTACATTATATATAAAGAACATGGTGTGCGACAGATGCCGCATGGCGGTAGCCAACCTGCTATCGGGCATGGGCGTCAGGCCCCTGTCGGTTGAGCTGGGGGTGGTGACAGTGGCCGGCAGCTTGTCCCCCGGGCTCCGCGCAGAGCTGTCGGAGGCGCTCGGCAGGCTTGGTTTTGAACTGCTTGACGACCCTCGTGAGCAGACTGTCGACCGCATACGCACGGCCATCATCCATCTGGTGCATTATCGTGGCGGGCTGCCCGACGTGAACCTCTCGGCTTACCTGTCGGCTCGCCTGGGCTCCGACTACAGCGCTTTGAGCAAGCTTTTCTCCGAGGTGACGGGCGTTACCATCGAGCGCTACTTCATATTGCAGCGTGTTGAGCGGGTGAAGGAACTGCTGTTTTATGGCGAAAAGTCGCTGGCCGAGATAGCCTTGGAGCTCAATTACTCGAGTGCCGCTTACCTGAGCACTCAGTTCAAGGCCGTCACGGGCATGACCCCGTCGCAGTTTAAGGCCACCAAGGGAAGCGGTTTGCGGGCCATCGATGATGTGGGCCGGGGGCGGCAAGGCTGAGGCCGGGGCATGATGTCACGCCGCAATGTGTAATGTTTTTTGCCGTTAGCGCCCCGCCGGCGCAACGGCTTGTGCCACAGTGTGTTGGCGGCAATGTCGGAGCGCTTTCCAAAACGGCCCGTCTTGATGGCCGGAAAGGGCCGTTCGGTTGCGCCATACGGCCTGTTTTGAGCTGCAAAACGGCCCTTGTTGCAACGCAGCAAGGCAAATGTCAAATTTATTTCGCATTCCCGCCTGTCTGTGGGTCGGTCTCCTTGCCCGCCCAAGGGGGCATTCCATAAACTTGTAATTCTTTTCCATCATTCCGTAACAAAGCAACGGTTTATTTTCATTAATTTCGCAACCAGAATGCTGCCGCGCGCCCATTGCCTTTGCTAAAAGCCGTGGGGCGATGGCGCCGGCAACTGTAATTGACAATAAAACGAAAGGACTGAAATGGAAAAAAAGACAATTGCCGTTCTCGGCATGATGTGTGCCGGGTGTTCGGCCAACGTAGAGCGCAAGCTGCGTTCGCTCGACGGGGTGGCCTCGGCCGCCGTAAACCTGCCTTCGAGAACCGCCCTCGTTGAGTACGACCCGCAGCGCATCACGCTCGAACGTATGAAAGAAGAGCTCGGGGCCATTGGCTATGATATGGTGATTGAGGAAGACCGCAACGTAGAGGCCATCGAACGCCGGGGCTATGTGTTGCTGCGCCGCCGCGTGATTGCCTCGTGGCTGTTTGCCGTGGCCACCATGTGCCTGTCTATGGGGTGGGTGAGCGTTGGCGGAACCGACGCCGCCAACCAGCTGATGATGGTCATCTCGCTGCTCAACCTTGTGTATTGCGGGCGCCAGTTCTACGCCACCGCATGGCGCCAGGCGCTGCACGCATCGGCCGGCATGGACACCCTTGTGGCCATGAGCACCTGCGTTTCGTTTCTGCTCAGCGTGTTCAACACTTTCTGGGGCGACGCTTTCTGGGGCTCGCGTGGCATAGAGTGGCATACGTATTATGACGCCTCGGTGATGATTGTCACCTTTGTGCTCTCGGGAAGGCTCATGGAAGAGCGTGCCAAGAAGGGCACGGCCTCGGCCATAAGGGCGCTTATGGGGCTTGCGCCGAAGACGGCCCACCTGGTAGACGGAGGCATTGTGGCCGACGCCCCCATTTCCGCATTGCAGCCGGGCGACACCGTCGAGGTGCGCGCAGGCGAGAAAGTGCCTGTCGACGGCACCGTGGTCGGAGGCGAGGCACGCATCGACGAGAGCATGATAAGCGGCGAGCCGGAGCCCGTGGCCAAGGCTAAGGGAGCGCGGGTGCTGGCCGGAACGGTGGTGCTCGAGGGCTTGTTCCGATTCAAGGCCGAGGCCGTGGGGTCAAAGACGGTGCTTGCCAACATCATAAAGATGGTGCAGGAGGCCCAAGGTTCCAAGGCTCCGGTGCAGCGGGTTGTCGACCGCATTGCGCTCATATTTGTGCCGACGGTGCTGGCCATTGCCGTGGTTACGCTTGTGGTGTGGCTCGCCGTGGGTGGCATGGCAATGATGCCGCGTGCCATTCTCTCGGCCGTCTCGGTGCTGGTGATAGCCTGCCCGTGCGCCATGGGGCTTGCCACGCCAACCGCCCTTATGGTGGGCATAGGCAAGGCTGCCCGCCTCGGCATACTGATAAAAGACGCAACGGCACTGGAAAACCTGCGCAAGGTAGACGCGATGGTGGTCGACAAGACCGGCACGCTGACCATCATATCTGATGGCGGATGTCAGCCCGATACCCGCGATGGCGGCGGTGACGGCGAGGATGGTGGCCGAGTGTCGGCCGGCGCACACAGCTACGACCCGCAGTTGGAAAGCCGCGAGACGCTGAAACCCCACGCCCGCGAGGCCATCGAGGAACTTAAGGCAGAGGGAATAAGCATATACATGATGAGCGGCGACACCGAAGAGGCAGCCGCCTACTGGGCGGCAAAGGCCGGCATAGGGCACTACCGCAGCAAGGTGATGCCGCAAGACAAGGAAGACTTGGTAAGGAAATTGCAGTCGGAGGGCCGCAAGGTGGCCATGGTGGGCGACGGCATCAATGACAGCCAGGCCCTTGCTGCCGCCGATGTGAGCATTGCCATGGGCAAGGGAACGGACATTGCGATGGACGTTGCGCAGGTAACGCTCATGGGAACCGACCTGCGCCGCATACCCGAGGCCATAAGGCTGTCGCGCAAGACGGTTGGCATGATTCGCCAAAACCTCTTTTGGGCGTTCATATATAATGTGGTTTGCATACCGCTGGCTGCCGGGGCGCTTTATGGCGTGGTCGATTTCCAGATCACACCGATGTGGGCCAGCGCGCTGATGGCCATGAGCAGCGTCAGCGTTGTGCTCAATAGCCTGCGCCTGAAGTACGTGGCGTAGGCATGAATCTGTGGGCGTCGGGCACCCACTGGTGCCAAACGCTGACCCCGATGCTGAACGACCGGTTGACGTTGTAACGCACTTCAGCCCCTATCTTGTCGCCGAAGTCGCCCATGTAATACAGTGGCATGGGCATCTTCGGCGTCATTATCGACTTCTGTCCGAAGAGATACGCTTCCCAATGTTCGTTGAAGCGGTAGCCCAGCACGGCCGTAAGGCCGGCGTCGTTGAACTGGGCCGGGCCCCAGTTGAAGTGTGAGTAGTAGCCGCCGAAGGCCAGCGAGAGCCTTGGGGCCAGTTCGGTGGCGTACATCAGTGCCACGCTTTGGGCGAAACCCGAGCCCGCGTTGTCGCCAAGGCCCACCGTGGCCGACAGCGACAATGAGGCGTTAAGCCCGTTGTGCAGGCTCCAGTCGTTCCACCCTCCGAACGGTCCCCACAGCGTGTAGCGCGATATTGTGCCGCGCTCTGTCAGCTGTGGCAGTGCCAGGCTGTCCGTCGTGCTCATCGCCACGGCCTCGGGCTGGGCCTCCAAGCGATGCTCTGGTTGCGCGGGCAGCGGCTTTTCTATTGTCTCCTGCGCGCTTGCAGTGAGCGCGCAGGAGATAAGTGCAAGTGCAAAGAGTTTCTTTTTGCCCATAGTTTATGTTTATTTGTCTTCGGCAAAGAGCGGGTCTTCTGGCATTACCATTATGGGGTCTTGCTCGCTCAGCTTCAATATCTTTGCCGGAACGTACTTCTTGTTGACCACCAGGCGGAACATATATTCGCGGAACCATGTGTCCGACATTATCAGATATCCCTTTTGCTGGCTCCACTCAGCGCCCCAGCTGTTTTCCACCTTCCATTTCTTTGCCTTGCCGTTGCTGTCCAGGTCGACTGCGGTAAGGGTCATGGCGTGGGTCGATCCGCTGTCGTACGTGCTTATGCGGGCCGCCTTGTCCATGCCGAAAGTGGTGCCCATAAGCGATGCGTAGTCATAGTTGGCAGGGTCGGCATAGCCGCGTTTGCGGTCGAGGAACTTGCCCACGTCGTATGAACTGTACAGTTTGCGCCCGTCTTTGAGCGACGCTATGGCCATCTGCTCTATGTCGTCCATGGGCAGGTTGATGTATTTCCAGTTGTGGCCGTCGTATGTGTGGCGGTCATACTCAACCTCGTAGGTCTTGTAGTAGGGCCTGCGCGGGTCGTTCATCGCCATGATGAACGTGCCGTTGATGGGCCCGCCGACCACCTCTTTGTAGAATTCGAGTGGCGTGTATGTCTTTGCCTGTCCCACCGTGCGGCCTTCCTTGTTCTTGAAGGCATAGCTGAAGCTGGCTGGTGGCTCGCCTATTGTAAGCGAGAGTATATGGTATATGGTGCCGAGCATGCCCGTCTTGGCTGTCTCTATGTCTTTGGCCGACTTCCCTTCGGCCACCATCTTGCGCAGTTCCAGGCCGTATTCGCGCAGCTTTGAGGCCACTATAGACGCCATGCGGCTGGTGTTGTCGCTTGAAAAGGTCTCGGGCATCACTTCTTTCGGCACGAGCCCGTACTTGTCGGCAAGGTCTGCCACTCCGCAGAAGGTGCCTCCGTCGCTTATCGGGTTCTTGAAGAAGAACTGAACGCGCGTGTCGTCCATTGGCTTGTCGGCGTTGTCGACCACTCCTTGCAGGAAGAGGTTGGCTTTCTCCAGCTGGTCGTAGAAGAAGAGATAGGCCTGCGAGAACTCCACCCTTAGCGAGTCGGTGCGCTGGGCGAAGGCCGACCTGAGCACGTTCATGCCGCTGAACATCCAGCACCGGCCCGACTGTTGCTGGTCGGTGATGCTCTGTGCGGGCGTCTCAACGCTGAAGTAGGTGTCTATTGCGCCTGCATTGGCATGGTTGCGGGCCAGTGTCTTGATAGAGTTGGCGGCAATGGCGTTGGCCAATGCGCGGTCGCTTGTGGTCATTTTCTGGCTGCTGCGTATCTCGTCGAGCATTGACTTGGATATGCCTCCCGCCTTGTTCTGGGCGTTTGCCGGGGCAGCCAGAGCTATTGCCACGGCGAAGAATAGTTGCTTTTTGTTCATTGTCGTATAATAAATAATGTGGTTCGTTGGCATTGGCGGCGCTGTCATGGGTTTTCGGCGAAGTACCGCCACAGTGGCGCGGCCATGAGCGCTTGCTTTATTTCCCCCTGTTCGAGCATGCGGCGCATCTCTTCGCGGCTAACCAAGCATACTTCTATGTCTTCCGTCGGGTCAAGGTGCTGGCTTCCGATGCGCTCCACTCCGATGGCCACGAAGCAGTGGGTGACGTTTGTCACGGTGCTGGCATTGGGCGAGACGACCATTGTTTCGCGCCACGTGCCGCCCCCGAAGCCCGTCTCCTCCATCAGTTCGCGGCGTGCGGCGGCCTCGGGCTGCTCGCCCTGCTCCATCACTCCGGCCACTATCTCGTGGCATGTCTGCCCTATGCCGTGGCGGTATTGCCTGACAAGCACAAACATTCCTTCGGCCGTGATGGCGATGACGTTGATCCAGTCGGGGTATTCCAAAACATAATATTCATCGTTGACGGTGCCGTCGGGCAGTTCTACCGTGTCGCGCCGTGCCGTCAGCCACGGTCTGCGAATGATGTAGTCGCTCTTTATGGTGCGCCATTTCATGTCACGTTTGTCCATAAGTTGTTGTCGGTTATTGATTTTCAAAGTTAGTCAAATATCGCGAAACGGGCAAGCAAAACCGGCATTTTAAACATTCCTTAAAGCAATTGAAGCAATAAAAACATATTGTATGAAAAAATATTTAAATTAAATTTTGTCGATAAAAATAACTTGTTTATCTTTGCATCACACTTATACATTCAACAAATAGTTTAGATTATGAAGAAAGTAATGATGATGGTTGCGCTTTTGGTTGCAACAGTTGCAGCAAGCGCACAGGTTTATGTAGGAGGCGGAATCGGCATCGGTTCAAGCAAGGATGCCCATGCCGAGGGCGTGGATGTTGATGCTAAGACGACGTTTTACATTACTCCTGAGATAGGTTATAACCTCAGCGACAACTTGGCAGTTGGCATAGGGCTGGGCTACAACCACTCTAAGAAAGGCGATTTCAAGACCAACGGTTTCTCCATCGAGCCTTATGCACGTTGGACTTTCGTCAAGTGGGAGCGCGCGAGCCTGTTCCTTGATGGCGGGATTGGCTATGCTACCAGCAAGCAGGAGACTTCGACAGACTTGGGCAACGGCAAGACTGCGTCTGTGGAGACCAAGAACAGCAGCTTCTACATTGGCATTCGTCCGGGTGTTAAGGTGAACCTGACTGGCAAGCTGGCCCTCATCACAAAGGTGGGATGGTTAGGCTACAAGTGCATCATGCCCGATGGTGATGGCATGAAGAACGGTTCTGAGTTCGGCTTAGAGCTCAACGGCGAGGATCTTTCGTTCGGTTTGCAGTACACATTCTGACGTAAGCAAGTTTATTTGATACGTGCCCGGGCTTTCAGTCCGGGCTTTTTTTGTTTCAATGGTTACGTCGGCCGTGTGGGGTAGGGTGTGTTGTCGGGCGGTGAACGGGCGTGGCGTTTTCCTTGCACTGGCCGCCTGTCCGTACTGTCCGCAAGTTTTGCAATGCCCGAACGGGCCGTATTGGACTGTAAAACGGCCCGTTCGGGCTTGCCGTATGGCTCATTTGGCGCAGCAAAACGGTATGTTTTGCAACGTGTTGGCAATCAGATGGTTGGCTGGCGCCTGCCTGACGGCAATGGCGACTTGCCTTTGCAAGTCAGCTGCAGCGCCCTACTGGTAAGGCGTCGGTGGGCTATGTCGCGTTGCCGTTGGCTGAGGTGGCAGCCGCGTCGGGCCCGTCGCTCATCGCCTTACAAGTATCGACCCGCTCACGCCGGGCTCTTCGCTGTTTGCCTGCAGGGCGTAAATGCCGTGGGGCAGTGAGGATACGTCGATGCTGAACGTGTTTGTCGGCCCGGCATCCAGCGTGTGCTCCATCACCGATTGGCCGTTGATGGCGAACAGCCGCAGGCTTATTCGTTTCGCCGGGGCTTTGTCGAGGCATAGCTTTAGCATTCCTTCGGGGGATATGGCTGCACGCAGGCGCGCAGGCGAATTGGTGGCCAGGCCTTCAATGTCGTCGATGCCGAGCAGGTAGAGCAGCCCGTGGTGAGTGTCAATCTCGCCGTGGCCGTATTGGTTGTTGGGATAGTCGAGCCCGTCCTCAGGGCGGCGGCACGTATGGCTGAGCACGTCTTTGACATCGGCCGGCGTCAGCCGTGGGCACGCCTGCAGCCACAGCGCTATGGCCCCGGCAACAACCGGGGTGGCCATCGAGGTGCCTGTGTTTGAGTTCCAGGCGTAAGTGCGCCCATTGAAGCCGAAGCGGGCCACGTCGGAGCGTATGTCCGATGCCTCGGGATTGCTCTCTTCATAGTAGCTGCTGTATGCCGACACGATGTTGTCTCCCGGTGCCATGGCGTCGGGCTTGGTCAATCCGTCCATCGTGGGGCCCACAGAAGAGTAGTATGAGCGCACCCCGTCGTTGCGGCCGGGCTGGCTGTAGTCGAAGTATTGGCCTTGGTAGTTGGTGAATCCCGTGCGGTGGATGGTGGCCCCTACGGCCACAACAGCCCCGAAGCATGCCGGAGCGTGTATGTTGTGGCTCGTTTCGGCGTCGGCCGGGGCGCCCTCGGCCATGCCGTTGATAAACATCGCGGGCGAATAGCACCGCAGCGATGCGTCGGTTGCGGCACCGCTCACCGTCACGGCCAGCACCCCGGCAGAGCTGAGCGGCGTGTCGCATTCGATAGCCACGTGGTAGATGCTGTCGCGGGTGGCCGTGGCCGCGGCGTAACGCTCTATGGTGGCCGTGCATCCATGGCTGCCGTTGCCGAGCCTGATGCTTACCACGGTGGCGGAGTCGGGCCGGCATTGCCATGAACCAACGGTGGTGGTGTCGTTGGCGGGGCTTCCGCAGGATATGAAATTGAGGCAGAACGGGCCGTTGGCCTCGACGAAGAAGCCGGCCTGGTTTTCTTGGCTGTATAGGCAGGAGCCGGCTTCGGGCCTGCCGGCAGGCTTGTCTACATAGTTGAGGTAGACCGACTCGTTGCCTGCCGAGGCCACGATGATGCGCCCCGGGCCGGTCAGTCGCTCGAGATATCGGCTGTAGAGGCTGTCCGAGCGGTTGTATTCCGGCACCGAGCCTTCGCTGAACGATGCCACGCAGGGCATCCCGCGTGTGGCTGCATAGTCGAAGATGTACTTGAAACCGAGCGCGTCGGTGGCCGATGTATACTTGTATGTGTCGTCGGGGGCAATCAGGTTGAGGTCGTTGCTTACGGCGTTGCTCACCAGGCAGAGGACGCTCTCGTATGCCATTCCGCGGTATGGCGAGTCGTAACCGCTGCCAGCCGCAATGCCGGCGGTGTGGGTGCCGTGCGTCTGTTGCAGCCCGTCGGTTGAGTGGCCTTTGCCAATGATGGCGTCGGTGCCCCTGTATTCGCGCCCCACGGGCAAGCGGCTTGTGTCCGTCTCGGGGTCAAGCTGGTCCCAGAATGCGCTTATGCGGTACTTGGTGGCGGTGGAGTCGTAGAACGTAGGGTGGGTAACGTCAAAGCCGATGTCCATCACTCCGACCACAACGCCGTCGCCGGTGTATGCCTGTGGCAGCCACAGGCCATCGTATACTGGCGTAGCCCCGACCAGCGTTGCCGTGGTGTCCATCGACGCGCGGCACGGTCGTGAAGCCTCGATGCGCCTTACGCAGGCAGCCGACGCAAGCGACTCGAGCCGGCCGACAGGCACGGTCACGATGTAAATGTCTTCACTCCTGTCGTAGACACGGCAACCGTTGGCTGCCAGTATGCTGTCGGCGGCAGTGGTGTCTATGCTCACAAAGGCCGTCATGAGCATTTGGCCCTCACCCGGGGCAGCCTTTTTCTTTGTTTTCGACATGGCTGCCGCCTCCCTCACATAGGCCGACATCTTGTCGGTCACAGCCTGTATGGCCACCGCCTGCAATGCTGCCCACCATGCGGCAAGCATTGCGATGAATATCTTTCTCATGCTTGTAATCTTGTGGTTGATGCTGCAAAAGAAGCAAAAAAAGCTGAGAACGGCAAGCAAAATGCAAAAAAGAGCCGCCACAATCCAGGCTGTGGCGGCTCTCTTCGTTATTTCTTTTCACTGTGCGGCCTATTTTTCCAGTCCGCGGTTTGCCAGTGTTGTGTTGATCAATGTTTGGTACTTGTCAAACTGTTCGGGCGTCAGGACGTAGCTCATGTACTTCATGTCTTTCTCAATGGCGCTGTCCATGAGGGCCTTGCGGTTGGCTTTGTCGGCCTCGGCCGCCGTCTTCAGGTCGCCGCGGAAAATGCGGTTGAGCGCCTCTACGCTGTTCATCTGGTCGAGGGTGAGCCCGAGTGTCTCGCCCAGTCGGCGCAGGTTGTAGCTGATGTCGTACGAGGCTGTGCTGTCGGCTTTGGCCATTGTGGCGCTCGTTGCGGCTGTGTTGGCTCCGGCTGCGTCCATTCCGTTCTTGTCTCCTGCAAATGTCATGGTCATGCTGAGCAGTGCCACGACTGTTAAATACAATCTTTTCATCTTTGTTACCCTTTCTTTTTTACTTAAATTACTACTTACTTAAACTCTGGCCGGTCAGTTTTCTGTGTTCTCTCTTTATCGATTTTCCACTGCAAAGATACGCCGAAATGCGGTCAAAGCAATGAAACTTGCTTATTGTGTGCGCAAACAGCCATTTTAATTGATACAAGTCAAATAAGTGAAAGGATAACGGTTTTTTAATGGTTTCGCATTAACAATGGCCTTTTGCGTTTGTTTTCGAAATAAAATGAGTAACTTTGCAAGCAGTATCAAACCACATATCAAGATAATGGACAAACCACAGAACAAGTACATTGCCGTTGCTTACAAGCTTTACACGGCAGAAAACGGAGAGAGCAATTTGGTGGAAGAGGCAACCGAAGAGCGCCCCTTCCAGTTTATCAGCGGTTTCGGGGTAACACTCGATGCCTTTGAGAAAGAGATAGCCGGGCTGGAACAAGGAGCCGAGTTTGACTTTGAGCTGACCAAGGACGAGGCATACGGCGACTACGAAGAGGCCCACGTGCTCGACTTGGACCGCGAGATGTTTTGCATCAACGGCCATTTTGACCACGAGCATATATTCAAGGATGCAGTAGTTCCGCTGCAGAATGCCGACGGCAACCGCTTTTTCGGGCGCGTGCTCGACATCAGCGACGACAAGGTGAAGATGGACCTGAACCACCCGCTGGCCGGTCAGACGCTGCAGTTCAAGGGCCGTGTGCTCGAAAGCCGCGAGGCAACCAACGACGAGATACAGGCCATGATCAACCGCCTGAGCGGTGAGGGATGCGGTTGTGGCTGCGGCAGCTGTGGCGGAGACTGCGGCGACGGCTGTGGCGACGGTTGCGGCGAGCACGGCAATCACCATCATGGCGACAATGGCGGTTGCTGCGGAGGCCACTGCCACTCATGAGCCAAGGGCTTGTACGAATGTGACGGGGGTGGCCGTCGGCGGCCACTGCATGGCGAGGCCGGCCTTTAGGCAGGCCCTCTTGCCGTGAGTGACGGCCAGCATCCACCCCCGGCTGCCCTCAGTATCTTACATTTCACTTTTAAACATTACTATGATGCGCAATACTTTTGGCAATGTTTTCACGCTGACATCATTCGGCGAAAGCCATGGCGAGGCCGTGGGCGGTGTGATAGACGGCATGCCTGCCGGCATAGAGATAGACAAAGAGTTTATCCAGCATGAGCTTGAGCGCCGCCGCCCGGGGCAGAGCGCCCTGACAACGAGCCGCAAAGAGCCAGACCAAGTCGAGCTGCTCAGCGGGGTGTTTGAGGGCAAGTCGACCGGCGCCCCCATCGGTTTCGTGGTCAGGAACACCAATCACCACTCGCAAGACTATGAGAACTTGCGATGCCTGTTTAGGCCGTCGCATGCCGATTACACATATTATAATAAGTATGGGCTGCGTGACCATCGTGGCGGGGGGCGTTCGTCGGCCCGCATAACCATAAGCCGCTGCGTGGGCGGAGCCCTGGCTAAGCTGGCGCTGCGGCAGGTGGGAGTGAGCATTGCTGCCTATACGTCGCAGGTGGGCGACATCTGCACAGACCCCGACTACCGCCGTTACGACATTGCCGCCGCCGAGACCAATCCCGTGCGCTGCCCCGACAGCGAGGTGGCCGCGCAGATGGAGCAGCTCATAAGGAAGGTGAAGGCCGTCGGCGACACCATCGGCGGCGTTGTCACCTGCGTCATCAAAGGCTGTCCGCCGGGCCTGGGCGAACCCGAGTTTGGCAAGCTCCACGCTGCGCTTGGGGCGGCCATGCTTAGCATCAATGCCGTGAAAGGCTTTGAATATGGCGAAGGTTTTGCCGGTGTTACGGCGAGAGGCTCGCAGCAGAACGACGTGTTTGTCAACCGCGGCGGGCGCATTGCCACGGCAACCAATCACAGCGGCGGCATACAGGGCGGCATAAGCAATGGCGAGGACATTTACTTCAGGGTGGCGTTCAAGCCTGTGGCCACGGTGCTGATGGAGCAGCAGACCGTAGACATGGGCGGCGAGCCTACGCGGTTCACGGCCCGCGGGCGCCACGACTCGTGTGTTGTGCCGCGTGCGGTGCCCGTGGTCGAGGCCATGGCGGCCATGACGCTGCTCGACTATTACCTCATTGCCAAGACAGTGAGGCTGTAGCCTCGGCTTGAGGTGGGCCTCAGGCCCGTGAGGAATGGGCCGTAGCCATTTGTGCAGGGGCGCTTGCCGTTGTGGGCGTACACCGAATTTTGATTCAAAAAACATAGCAAAATGCTTGCTAATTTCGCAAAACGTTCGTATCTTTGCATACGTAATATCATGGATTTGGGAAAATCCAGATACGACATTAGTTAAGTCTAGTTTAGTTTTTGTGTTGGTTGAGGGCGGTCGGAAGGGCTGCCCTCATTTTTTGTGTGGCGTTTTCTGCGGCATGGCGGCAGCTCCGTCCCATGCCTCCGGGCGCGTTTCCGGGGTCAGTCCGAAAAGCCGGTTGCAATCCTTCCTCCCGTTTTCAGTACTATGCACACAATTTGGACAGTCTAAACAAGAAGAATGGAATGTCAGCTACTCCCCTGAACTGGCTTCTGAAAGCCTTTACTTTGGCATTGAACGACTCTGCCCCGGCATTGGTTTGCCTGT
>OJQN01000173.1_pt1 | contig 34180 bp, 19 predicted proteins | sample 1598881 | NCBI WGS metagenome assembly OJQN01 (sample SAMN03922512, study PRJEB24848) | human gut metagenome | isolation source: stool sample | host: Homo sapiens | place: Germany | collected 2010-02
GTGTCATTCGTGGGTGAGGAAAACGTGTCTTCAAGATTTGTTGGCGTGTTTAAAAACAACGGAATTTTAAAATATCTTGATGATTACAACGGAGAAAAATGTGCAAAATTTGATTTTGTTGAGCTTGAAGGTTTTGATTTGTTAAAAGAACGTGTCATAATAGATTGGAAAAATCCTGTGAGATGGTTACAGAATTATTCCAATCAGATGCCTGTAATCAGAATCGACAGAGGACTTCAAGAACATAACATTCCTATATTTACCCGTTTTGAAGATGTAATTCTTGACTATAATCAACTCCGACGGATTATTGAAACAAACAATCCCGAGTGGAAAGCTAAGTTGGAAAGTTGCAATGCCATCTATTTGATTCTTGATAAAAATACGGGAAAACAATATGTTGGCTCAACCTATAATAAAAAAGGCATTTGGGGACGATGGGAAGAATATGCACGAACTGGGCATGGGGGAGATAAAGACTTAATACATCTTCTTGAAAACGATAATGCATACGCAAAAAAACATTTCCAATGGTGTATATTAGAAACCTTTCCTTTGAACATTTTGGATGAGCAAGCAATAGACAGAGAATCGCTTTACAAACGAAAGTTTGGAACGTGTGAGTTTGGTTATAACAATAATTAACGTTAAAAATTCTTCTCAAGAACAACCAATCGGGTAACTATCAATGATGCATATGGAGCAGTTGCATAAAGTTACGCATTAACAAATAATATTAAAGGAGCGAAACAATGAAGAAAGCATTGACAAACACACGTGTTTCTGTGAAACTCCGCAAGTCGGAATACCGTGAGGAATGGTATCTGTATGTTGAAGCCTATCTAGTTGTTCAAGCAGATAAGCCAACACTTCAGCGAGTGCATGAATATCTGAACCGTACTATCACCACTCCCATTTGGGATAAGTCACGGAATCCCCGAACCGATAAGGACGGCAAGAAAACAAGGGGTTGCCAGAACACTCAAAACCACTTCAAAATTTTTTCTTGTTAGTGGCAAGTATCTTACTTTTTTGTATTACCTTTGTACTCGCCCAATTAAACGAAACAATATGAATCCTTTTTCAGTACATAACCTGTAGTCAGTCGTGTTAAGGTAGTTTCAAACCTTTGGGCACGGGCTGGATAGGGGTTCATTCGATTTTATTTTAAACATCATGGAAAAAAGTAAAGTTCCAACAGGTTAATTTGGAAGACCCGTTCTTCACAAGTCTGAAAGAAGATTATGACGGATTTGAGGAATGGTTCCAGCGCAAGAGCGACAGTGAAGCATACATTCAGAGAAAAGACGATGGCGAATTGGAGGCTTTCCTTTATCTTAAAATTGAAGAAGGAGCGGTTGAGGATGTAAATCCAAGTCTGCCTGAGGGCAAGCACCTGAAAGTGGGAACATTCAAGATTGACGCCCACAATACAAAGTTGGGCGAGTATTTCATCCAGTTGATTATGCGCGTGGCTGTATACAAACAGGTAGGAGACATTTATGTCACAATCTTTGAAAAGCACGGGGGGCTGGTGAACCTACTCAAGAGATACGGTTTTGAGCGACGAGGCACCAAGGGTAATCCAGAAAATCAGGAGAGCGTATATGTCAAGTTGATGACTGCTGTCGGCGATGATTTATGCAAAAACTTCCCTTTTGTGCATATCATACGAAAGAACAAATATATCTTATCCATTTATCCTCAATATCATACATCTCTATTCCCTGATTCTATTTTGGATACGGAGCAACGGAACAGGGATGCGCTGATAAAAGATGTTTCCCATACCAATAGTATCCACAAAGTTTATCTGTGTAAGATGAAAGGTGCCGAACAGCTGGTTTCTGGGGATATCCTTGTCATCTATCGCACCAAAGATGCCCAAGGATCTGCATACTACAGAAGTGTGGCTACCTCCATTTGCGTAGTTGAAGAAGTAAAGAGGCCCTGTGATTTCGATAATTTGAATGAATTCATAAAATATACGAATGCCTATAGTATTTTTGAGGCGGATATATTGAAGAAATATTATAAAGAACCGAAAGCAGTCATTATAAAAATGACTTATAATGCGGCGTTCAATCACCGTCTTATTAATAAAGAACTGGTTGAGGAGGTGGGATTGGCTCCTCTGTATTGGGGATTCTTCCAACTGACAGATGAACAATTTTATGATATAGTAACAAGAGGACAAATAGATGAAAGTATTATTGTCGATTAAACCAGAATTCGTCCACGAGATATTTCAGGGACGGAAGAAATATGAATACAGGAAAAGCATATTTGCTAGGCACGTAACCAAAGTTATAGTTTACTCTACGAAGCCCGAAGGGATGATTGTCGGCGAATTTACCATAAAGGCCGTGCTTCAATATCCGCCCAAGGAACTGTGGGAAAGAACCCATGATGATTCGGGCATATCCAAGAAATATTTTGACGAATATTTTGAAGGTCGTGACAAGGGGTATGCCTTGCAAATAGAAAATCCCGTCTTGTACAGAGAACCGGTAAATCCGTTTGAGATATTCGATTCCTTCTCCGCCCCACAGTCGTTTCGGTATATTCGGGAAAAGAAATTGTAACAACCTATTGATTATGCATATTATGAAAAGGAATATTCTATCGTAATTATATACTATTTACACCAAATGCAAGAAGTTATTTGAAAATTCCAAATTGGCCTAACTTGTATTTGCCACCGTGGTGAATGATATTATGACTACAAGTTCCGTCAACGTCGTTCAAGGACACCAACAACTATTCTTTTGAAGTATTATGAAATGTTGTTCCGCAATGCTTTATTGCCCCGATAACAGACGCTTACAGGTCTTAAAACCAACTTCAACATCAGCCACGGTACGATGAGGGGGCACCATACGGCGCATAGATGTCTTTATCGCCGATAACATTGCTTTCATAACCTGCCATCTCGACTCCAAACAGGCTACCTCGTTTTGACATATCGCAATATCAAAATAGTTCTACGGCTTCAGCTTACTGCTTGTATGAACTGTAAATTTTTGTCCATGCGCATCAAACTAACATCATCCACAAAGATAATGTTTAAGCCCAAAAAACATCCACATTTGCCACAAATATTTGATTATCATGCATTTAAAACACGCGAGTTGGATGCCCTCGGAATGACGCAAACTCTTGTGCCCGATGCCGTTCGCAACTTTAGCCACGGCTTCTTTGCAAATAGGCAAAGGCATGCCGTGCCATTCCCATTGGGGCATGATGGAACTATTTGTGAAGAATTAAACTGCCACACAAGTCAACCATGTAGCATGTCCAGACATACCTCCACCCGGAAGCCACCGCAACTATAGCTTGAAATTCATTGCAATTGGGCGCAACAATCACACAACCGCCTTCACGGATATCCACCCCTTTCGCCTTGCCGAAGCAAGGCGAAACCACGCCAGGCCACACATAAGGCCAGGAGTAAGACATTGAATGATTGAAATAAATGGAAGCCCAATTGTGACATGGCCAAGACATGTCGACGCAATAAGCAAAGTGCCGCGATTGAGTCCGACATACAGCTCAATCACGGCACTCGTTTTTCCGGGCCCATCCGGCCTAAACACAACTCATCTTGCCACAATGAAAGCACTCTGGTATGGCTCAAGATGCAGTTGCACAGTCTTTCCCGCAGTCATGCTTGCCTTTTTGCGCTCCACCGTATAAGGGTTCCATATCTCAGCCGTGCCAAATTTTGTACGCAGGGTCACGGGAGCATCATAGTCGTTGCTGCTATGGTTGTAAACGAAATATATGTCGGCCCCATCGGCCTGGCGATGGTAGAAGCAAACCTTGTCATCAGGTTTGTCGGCACTACGCAACGCAAGGTCTGGCCCGATGCCATGCCGGCGTAGCCCTTCGGCCACGGTCTCCCCACGGTTGCACCATATCACAGGCACACCGCCACGCTCCAGCTGCTCTATCTTGCGCTGCGCCTCGGCAGATACGAACGTGCGGTCCTGTATTACAAGTGCCTTGTAACGCATTCCGCCACTTACGGCCAGCCTGCCCTGTGCCGTGTCCTGCGATGCAACCGAGAAGCGGTGCATCAGAGCGTCATACGTGCAGACATCAAAGTTGTAGCCCTCTGGCACGATAGGCAGTTTATACGCCATTGTCTTTAGCGGCAAGTCCTCGCCCAGGTATATGCACAGGTCTACCACCGGCCTGCCCTCACGCAACAGCTGTGAGCAGCGTGCCTGGTAGTTCCAGAACTTGCCTGACGTGGCCCAATTGGGGTTTAGGCGGTGGAAGATGTACGGATGCTTGCTGTTGTCGTCGTCATATTTACGGTCGAGCCATGGCTGATATGAAGATGCGCAAACCACAAACTCGTTTGTCCCCTTGCAGTAGGCAAGGTTGGCTATGCGCAGCAACTCGTCCCAGGTAGAACGGTAAGGTGAGTCTGTGAAAGCCTCGGCCGACGCAATGGCGTGGCCATAAAGGTGGGCGGCCGACGCCGCATCAAGGCAATCATAGTTGCCGTTTGCCTGGTAAGCCCAAAACTCTCCCTGAGGCTTGTCCACACTGCCGCGGCACGATATGTTGTCGGCGTCGATGTTGAGCATGGCCTGCGACGTGAAGTTCACACCATCTTCATGGCACAGGCGGGCAAAGGTGGAATAAAACTCACTGCTGATTGTCGACGCTATGGCCTTGCGGAAGTCGAGCAACATACGCTCCGTCTTGCCCCTGTCGCCCACGATGTACCCGGCAAGGGCGGGCAGCCACGTGGTTATGTCATACCCGTTGATACGGCTGAACCGTTTCTCGAAGCCTTCCGCCCAGTTCTGTATGCCGGCCTCATGGCTGTCCATGGCCATGCCGTCGGGCTTGCAGCCAATGGCCGACAGGGTATCGCAGATGGCACCGAAGTAATGGTCATAATGAACCCGTGCAGCCTCGGCCGACATCACGCTGGCCTCCAGGCCAAGCAGGTTTTTGCGCCCGTGCTTGGTGCGCCCGCCCGTAGGCACATGGCCAAAGCGCATTATGTGCCACGTGCCCGGCTCAAGTGTCAGCGTGAGGGTGCCGTCGGGCCCCACCAACCCCGACACGTCGCTCACCGTTGCGGGGTCTACGGCCCCAGTGTTTCCCCCCTCTTCGTGCGGGTAATACACCTCTGTTCGCAAACCGGCCTTCACCTGCCAGTTGTCTATGCGGTCGCGCGCAGACAGGCGCACGTTCTCTATCTGCAGTTTGTTCAGCTTGCCTTCGCTGTCCATCCAGTCGTGCAGCCTCACCCTGAAGTAGCGTCCGCTTACAGATGGGAAGCTCACGGTGCGCTCCTTGCTCTTGTGCCCTATCACATTTTCTACGGCAGGCAGCTGCGCGGCCCGCTCCCATGTCTTGCCGTCGACACTGTATTCGAGGTCGCCTATAGGCGGCAGGTCAACAAACCCTGCCCCGAAAAAACGCTCCCGGGGCCTGCCCGGAATGTTCATCGAGCCCGTAGAGCCCTTGCCGCGAGGGTTGGTGGCATAGCTTATCGCGGCTATGCTCAAAGTGCGCCCGGCATCGTAGCTTATTGTCAGCTGGCGGTTGTCCTCGGCAGTGAGCCTGCGCGGCTCTATGCAGATGTCTTTCAATGACTCCCGGTCGGGAAACATCACAGTGGCAATGTCCGAGAAGCCCTTACCCGGATATGCCAGGCGCAACGTCACGCTCCGCCGCTCGGCCACCGTGACCACCGTGTCGACCATGGCTGTCTTCCGCATGCCAAGCTCCGGCGTTATCCATGGGCCGCCCGACACGTAGCCGTTGCTTGCGGCCACTTCAAACGTAAGGCCCAACTGACGGGCCTTGCGGGCAGCATATTTCAGCATGCGCCACCACTCAGGAGACATGGACGGGAACGCCCCGGCCGCATCGCCGTGAACCTGGTCATAGAAAACCACGCCACCGACACCCTTCTCCTTGAATGCCTCAAGGTCGGCGTCGATGCCCTCTTCCATTGTCTCTGTCTCGCCATGAAACCACCATACCTTGGTGCGGGCCTCGTCGGAAGGACTGGCAAACCGTTGCCACAAGGCGTCGTCGGCCGCCACCGATGCCATGGTTGCCATGGCCATTAACGTAGTCAATAGTCTTTTTTTCATTATGTATAAGATGTTTTTGCAATTACTCTATATTCGGGCAAGCAACTTGCCGGGCACATTGAGCTGTGGCAGACCGACAAAAGCCTGCGCCGGCCACACCGGGCCACGGCACCTAAGGTCATGGCCGCTGCTGCCATGCCCACAAGCCCATGACGGCAGCAAGGGAGCCTGCCCGCGGTTGACAACCGTAACTACTTGAAAAAACGAATTCATCCATGTTTTATTATGCAATTCACAAAAAGTAAAAACGCAAGCAGCAGAATATCTCACGCCACCGACAAGCATCACCCTTGGCAGTGCCTGCCATTGACTCCGGCCCGAAACAGCCGTTAACATTTTTATGTTAATGGCCCTAACAGCGCCATGCGCTCGCAACCGACTGGCAGGCAGCACATTGCAAAGCCAGCCATGCGAGCCTGCAACCAACACCGTTTCAGGCGCCGAAACAGCCTGTCCTGCAGTGCCGAAAGAGCCGTTTTGGAAGGCCAAACGGCAGGAGCGCCAAACAAATGACGCCCTTGCCTGCGCCGGTTGCATATTTGCAAGCAGGCCTGGATGCCGGCATCCGCCAACCGTCGGGCACCCGCCATAAGCCACCAGCAGTTTAACCACAACAAGCAACCGCCACGTCATTCTGTAACCAACGTTGCACTTGCCGACTTCAAACCGTCGCACCTTGCAGTGACCCTAACCTTTCCGGGCTTACGCGCAGAGCGCACAATGGCCATGGCGAACCCCTCGTAAAGCGCTTTGCTGTTGCCACAGAACAGCTCATCCGACGAATGGTCGCCGTTGTCAACGGCAATCAGGCGCGCAGCCCCCTCAACTTCAAAACTAACCCTACCTACAGCCGTAGGCACTACCCTGCCTTTACGGTCGACGGCATACACCCTGACATACTGCAAGTCCATGCCGTCACCCTTCCATCCAGTGTTTTCAGCGACCATCTTCAAGCTTACCGGCTCACCCGCCGTCTCAACACGGTGGCGCGCTACCGGCTTTCCGTCTTTCCTTGCCACAGCCTCAATGGCACCGGGAACATATTCAACACCTTTCCAAGTTATTATGTTCGGCTTGCGCTTGTTGTCGTTACGCTTTGTTCCGAGGCTGTTGCCGTTGACAAACAACTCCACTTCGTCTCCGTTTGTATAAACGTTCACCGTATATTTCTTGCCCGGCTCTCTGTTCCAGTGGCTCGTTACGCGGGTCTGCCCCACTGTTATGTCGTTCCACAATAGCGTGTCAACCTTTCCTGCTATGCCTATATGCACCAACGGCTCCTCGGACTCAAAGATGCTTTTCATAAGGTATGCCTGCGAGTTTGGCTCCAACGAATGGCGGAAAAATGAATAGTCCCAACCCTTCTTGGGCCAGATGTTAGACTCTCCCCAATACTCTATCGCCCCCCAGTAGGCCAGCCCCACCATCTTGTCGCGATCCATTCCGAAGTAAGGTGCCGACAGTTCGTTGGTCGTGGCTTCACTCTGATAAACAATCATGCCGGGAGCTTTCTCCAGATATTTGCCATAGTCTTCCCAGCAATAGTTGAAGCTGGCAACCTCGGTCTTGGTGGCCAGTTCGGGCGGGACGATGTTCTGCTCCATCCTAAACTCCTTGCTATGTTTCACAATGCCGTTGGCCCTGGCCGGATACATGGCCACGGTGGTCTTGCGCGTAGGGTCAAAACGCTTTACGAGGGTGTTCATTATGTTGTAAGCCGTAACGCCCCAGTCGCGCGTGGGAAATCCGCACCGCTCTTCCTGAAACTGAAGTTCGTTGCCAAGGCTCCACATGATGACACAGGGATGGTTGCGGTCGCGCTTCACCCACTCTATCACATTCTCCCACCAGATGGATGTCCACGGCCGCCGGCCGGCCCAGGCAATGGTGTTACTCCACTTGTCGTACAGCTCGTCGACCACCAAAATGCCTTTCTCGTCGGCCAGACGCAAAAACGATTCGCTGTAGGGATTGTGGCTGGTGCGTATGTGGTTGAAGCCAAACTCCTTCAACCTGTCCATCATCCGCGCTATGCTTGTCTCATAGGCAGCCACTCCCACTGCACCGTAATCTTGGTGGCAGGCCACCCCCTTCAGGAATATCTTCTTGCCGTTGAGCTTTAGGCCGAAGTCATTTGAAAACTCAATGGTGCGTATCCCGAACCGTTGGCTTACCTTGTCTACGGTCTTCCCGTCGAGCACCAACGCCACTTCGACCGTATAAAGGTCGGGCTTTTCAGTCCACCACAGGCGCGGATTGGCTATTGACAACTGCGGCAATCCAACCTCTACCGTAGGCTGTTTGCTGTCTTTGGGCGCGGCCACCTCTGACCGGCCCACCACCTGACCGTCTGGCGAGAGTATTGTCGCCTTGACGACAAGGTCGCATTTCTTGTTTCTTATGCCCTCCACCTCAACCTGCACATCTACCGTTGCCCTCTGCTCCGACACTTCAGGCGTGGTGACATAAATGCCATGGCGGGCCACCGATACGGGGTTCTTGACCACAAGGTGCACATCGCGATAAAGCCCCCCTCCCGTATACCATCGCGAATCGGAGGCCTCGCCTGTGGAACAGTGCACTGCCAGCACATTGAGCGTGTCGTACTTAATCAGCCCGCTGACGTCGGCCTCAAAGCCAAGATAACCATAGTCCGTACCGCCCACCTTAGTTCCATTGAGGTAAGCGTCGCCGTGCAGCATGATACCTTCGAAGTCAAGGACGACACGCTTGCCCTTCCAATCGCCACTGGCGGCAAAAGTCTTGCGATACCAAGCCGTGGCCATATCCTTGAACCCGCGCGAGCGGCTCGCCTTCTCGTTCCACGGCATCTCTATCTGGAAGTCGTGTGGCAAGTCAAGGCTGCGCCAGGAAGAATCGTCGTAGGCAGCGGCCTGTGCACCGTCGGTCTCGCCGAGCTTGAATTTCCAGTCGAAGTTCATCAGCATCGACATCCTTTCGCTCTCGGCCATAACCGACGCCGAAAGCATAAGCCCGGCCAAAACCATTAAGCATTTGTTTCTATTCATAGTCGTTAAGTTATTTTATCATTATAAAAAATAGCATTTTACGTCATCTGCCACCGTCGGCTTGAAGTGCAACACAGCCGGCATGATGCAGCCCGATGATATAAGTAGCTGTTCAAAATTAACCGATACAATAGACCTTGCAGGTGTCCTCTATATCTTTGCCACCATCTTGTGTGCTCTTTCGGGCCGCATACCAAAGTCTCATCGGTCGCGTAGCCCGCTACGCTCTCTCTTCGGACTTTGGCATGCATCTCCTACATAGCGCACAATTTGATGGCAATTAATTTTGAACACCTACTTATAAACGCATTTGAAACACAAAATTGCATGGCTGAAATCATTCTGAACAGACAACCGGCGTTGACCTCACCAAGCTACAGGACATGCTGTCAAATCTCCTGCCATTGACCATCACGCCGAGCATCATCATCCCACTGCACCCGTCGATTGTGGCCGAAGGGTCGGAGGCTTCGACATCGGCATCCTTCAGTACGAACGACTCAGTGTCACGCATGGACATAAACTGGCCGCATCTGGCCTTCACCCGGCTCAACAGCACGTTGCGCAACGGTTGTTCGGGCAAGCCTACCGCCTTGACAAGCTGCGCGCAACTGTCTATCCTAACGTTGTCAACGACAATGGTGTTGAAGTCGGGCGTGGCCTCGGTTATCTCCCTCACCGGATAGCGCCGGGCCAAATCGCCTCCCCACTTCATCGAACCGAGCATGTCGCAATAAAAAGCTGCCCCCGTGACACGGGCCCGCACACGCTCAACAGTGACGTTGCTCACGCCCCCGCCCCTTGTCCGGAGAGTCTTGAAGCGAAAAGCCTGGTCGGTGCCGTCGAACACACAGTCGTGGCAGTAAACGTTACGCACACCTCCGGCCACCTCGGTTCCGCACACTATGCCGCCGGCACCGCGCAGGGCAAGGCATTTCCTCACAACAACATTTTCTGTTGGCCGGCCAACGCGCAGGCCGTCGACACCACGCCCCGACTTCATTGTGTAACAGTCGTCTTGGCAATCGAGCGAGCAGTATTCTATGAGCACGTTTCTTGACGACTCCACGTCTATGCCGTCGGTGCGCCCGTGTCCGTAAGAGCTTACGGTGACACCGCGTATGATTACGTTCTCGCAGTACTGCGGAACGACGTTCCAATAAAGCCCCCGCTCAAGGGTAACGCCCTCTATCAGCACGTTGCGGCAGTTTATCGGGGCTATGGTCTTGGGCAGGAACACCTCGCCGTCATTGTTCTCTCCGTCGAACACCCGCTCCGGCAAAGGCATCTCACCATTGCGGCAGATGGCCTCTATGTTCAGAGCCTTGGAACTGTTGTTGGCAAAAATCTCACAGTCGGTTGACGGCCCGATTATCTTTCCGCCGCCAGTGACCGCGATGTTCTCGGCATTGTTGGCATAGATGCATGCCCCAAGCGAGTATATCTCTATGCCCTCGTCGCGGGTGAAGACCACCGGGAGATAGTCGCGTATGAGCCCGCTAAACCTCAGCACAGCCCCTTCGGGAATGTTCAGGCAAACGTTGCTCTTCAGCTCGATGCGCCCCGTGAGCCATTCGCCGGCGGGGATGACCACCGTTCCGCCCCCGCACCGGCTCATCTTGTCGATGGCCTTCTGTATGATGCGTGTATTTGTTTTTCCTTTTTCCAGTGAGGCGACTACCTTGCGGTCAGGAAATGCGGGCCTGGCAGGCTGAGGCATATAGAATGGAGCCACAACCTTTTCTATCTCTTCGGGCATGGCGCCGGGCCCAACGTCGGCACGCGATGGCACAGCATAATCTTCGATACGCCACTCGTCTACCCAATGGATTACGGGCTTGCCGTCGGCATCAAACGTTACCGGCAGGAACACATAGCGCGAACCAGCGGTTGTGTCCCACTTGGTGCGCTTCATGCCAGTCTTGTCTTTTGTTTTCGGTTGTGTGAAATCGCGTTCAAACGGCTTGCGCCCCTTGTAGCGTCGCTCGTAGTCGCGGGCTATGCGCACAGGTATGTCGGTGCCGGCAAGCGCAGGCAACCATCGGTCGGCAAGGGCCACATAAAGACCTGTTCCGGGAATCCTGACCACCGACGATATCTGTGAGCCAAACGAATCGCTGTACTTATCGCCAACGTGGGGGCAGCCCAAGTCGGTGTATTCGCCATGGTATGAGTCGAACACGCACACCCTCGACGGGTTGGGCACATAGCCGGTGGTGCCGCTTGTGAACATATAGTGGCGTCCGTTGCGCACGAAATGGGCCGGGGCCTCGCGCGTATAGGGTGGCAGCAAACCCACAAAGTGCTCGGAATAGTTGCCGTTGGTGCCAAGAAAATCGTCGGTTAGCTCTGCACAAACCATCTCCCAGTGTGGCCGCTCAAACCATACATAAGCCTTGCCGCTGACTTCATCTACATACATATCGAAGTCGCCGACACCGAAACCCTCTGGCTTGAAGCTCCTGACCAGCGCGTATGGCCCCTCAAAACGGTCGGCCTGCATTATGACAAAGTAGCCGTCGGTATCCATCGACTTTATCCAGCACACCCACTTGCCTGTCTTCCGGTTGTAGATGATGTGCGGGCGGTCAAGAGTCTGCGAATAATGGAGTGGCGAAAGCGGATTGACAGTATCTGGCTTTATGATAAGCCCGAGGTCTTCCCAATTGTAGAAGTCGGTGGAACGGTATGCCCTGATGCCCCATGTCCACACGTTGGAGCCCAGAGTTGTCTTCTCCTTGTTCTCACCATACCAGTAGTAAACACCGTCTTTGACCAATATCTGAGGTGCATGTGCCTGTATGGGCTTGCCGTCGGTGTCGAGCCACAGTTGCCCGGGCCTGACACTATTATACGCCTGTGCGCCAACGGGCAAAAGCCCAACCACAGACAACATAATGAAAAAAGCCAATCTTACCATCACCAATTCGGGTTTTGTTTTAGGTTTGGGTTCTTAAGTATCTCTGTCTGCGGTATTGGGAACAAGTACATCTTGTCGTCCCACTGCCGGTTCACCTTGTTCCTGGTGTATGTCACGGTGCCGTCGGCAGCTGTGGTGAGCTTCATCTCCGTTATACTTGTGAAGTGCTTGTCGGCCTCTTTCCAGCGGCGCACGTCCCAAAAGCGATGGCCCTCGAAGGCAAGTTCAACCATCCGTTCGTTTTTGTAACGTTCCCAGAATGCGCCGGGGGCCGTGTCTGTTATGTCGCCCACACCGGCACGCCTGCGCGTCATGTTAACGGCCTCGAGGGCAGACACGGGCAAATCGGGAGTCGTTGCCGACACACTGCCGGTGTATCGGAACATGGCCTCGGCATAGTTGAGCCAAAACTCACCCACCCGAAACGTCAGCCAAGTGTGCGTGGCATCCTTCATCGTACTGTTGCTTGCCAGCGAAATGCTGCCATTGCACAGCTTCTTGAGATAATATCCAGTAGGAGTGGCGCCCTCAAGCGGCTCACCGTTAGCCCCGCCATAATAGGTCTGGAGGGCCTTCGACTGGTACGACGGCCATACGTCGCCATTGGTTGCCACCGTAGCAGCAAGTCGCGGGTCGCGGTTGGCATACGGGTTGGCCGGGTCGTAGCCCGACGCCGGGTCGCCTATGGGCTTGCCGTTTATCATGTCGTAAGCGTCGACGAGGGTCTGGGTTGGACAGTTTCCGCCTGCACCGCCCTCAATGCCGGCAGGATAGTTGTAGCCCTCGACAAGATGGTCGCCGGCCGATGACGATGAATATCTGCGCCCGAAGATAATCTCCTTGACAATAGCCTGAGTGTTGTAAGACCGTGAATTCCACAAGTCTCTGTAGTTGGCGGTAAGCCCCTTGCCCCGCTCCTCGCAGGCATCGATCAGTTGTTTTGTGTAGAGTGCAGCCGCATGGTAGCGCCCGTTGTCGCCCGATGGATTGAACAGCGGACTGGCCCAATACAGAGCAGCACGCGCTTTCAAGGCCATGACGGCCAGGCGGTCGGCGCGCCCGGTCTCCTCTGTGTCAAGCGCGTATTCACCCAAGTCGGAATAATCGGCAACTATCGAGTCCTGTATGGCATCACACTCACCTATTATAAATGCAAAGATGCTGTCTGAGGAGGCACGGGCCAGGCTGTTGACTTCATTGGGAGACATCACGCAATCGATGAGTGGAACCCCTCCATAGGTCTTAACGAGGTTGAAATAAAAGTAAGCACGCATGAAACGGGCCTCATACCTGTAGTTTTCATAGCGGTGCATCTGGGCCCGATAATCGGGGTTGTACTTAAGTTCATCAAACACCTCGCCTTGAAACTTATCCAGAAATTCGTTGGCCGTTGCTATGCCTTGGTACATCTTGACCCATGCCGACGGCAGGTCTTCCTTAGCATTTGATGGGCTCCACGCCCCATTGTAGAAGTCCTCAATGCCGTTGCCCATCTTGCTATACTCGCTCTCGTCTGAAGCCGAGGCAAGCATGGCACCCGAAGAAAAGTTGCCGAAGTCGTAGTCAACATAGTTGTAGAGGGTGGTCATGAAACCGCCCACATTCCCGAAGTTCTTTACAATATAGTCTCTGTCGTATATGTTATATTCCTTGTAGTCCATCCTGTCGCTGCACGACGAGAGGAAGGTAAAGGAAGAAACGGTGGAAAGGCAAAGAGCCACAGCCCAACCTTTCCGGCTTATGCATAGCTTCATAATCGAATTATTTATTATTTTCGTATCTAAAGATCAATCCAACTGCCCTCGCATTGCGTCAGAACGTAACGCTCAATCCAAGGGCCACACTCTTGTAAACCGGGTAAATGCCCAACGCCTCCGGATCGTTTTCCTCAATGCTGTCTATGCTGAAAAGGTCTGTCCCGCGAACGTACAGCTTGGCACCGTTCACAATCTTTGTGGCCTTCAATACCGACTGAGGCAGGTTGTAATAAACTTCGAGGTCGCGGAGTTTAAAGAACGAGCGGTCTTCGAGCCAAAGCGTAGAGTTGCGATAGTTGTTGGCGTTGCTTTGACTGCTAAGCCTCGGAAACCTGGAGTCTTTGTTGTCGGGCGTCCACCGGTTGTCATAAGCATACTGCGAAATGTTGGTGTTGTCGATGAGCGGCCAGTACATGCTCTTGGTATTAAGGTTGGCAGTATAGCGACCTACACCTTGAAACAGGGCGTAAAGGCCTATGCCCTTATACTCAACACCCAGGCGGATGTTGTAGAACACACCCGGCACCGTGCCATTATTGCCTATGGCAATGGCATCATTGGCGTCTATCTTATTGTCGCCATTAACATCTCGATACTTTATGTCGCCAGGTCTTACCGTAGAAAATGTCTGTGTGGGGCTGGAGGCAATGTCGGCCTCATCGGCAAAGAAGCCTATGGCCTCGAGTCCGTAAATCTGTCCGACAGAATGGCCCGTCTGCACAAGATTTGGATAAAGGCGCGGCTCTTCGAGCTGTTCTTTTATTTCATTGTGTGTAAGAGTCAGGTTACAGCCCAAGTTAAACGCCACAGGGCCAAACTCTTTTTGGTAATCAAGTCCCAGCTCCAGTCCGCGGCTGTCCACTATGCCCGCGTTCTCATAAGGGGCAACCATTCCTATGGCCGTTGAATACTTGCCTGCAGACGAGACCCATATGTCTGTGCGATGCTGCATGTAGAGGTCGAGGGTGACATCAAGAGAGCCAAAAAGCCTGGCATCCATTCCAACATTATATTTGTATGCCTTCTCATGACCGGGGTTGACCGTAGCCAACTGCCCCAGACCGGTTGATGTAAAGTCGGTATTCCAGCCGCTGTCGAATGGATAAGTTGCACCTGTCATGGTGTATTGCTGCTCATAATACGACCACACATTGTCGCCCGGAAGATAATCGGCGTTGATAATGCCGGCCGAAGCACGTAACTTCAGAAAGTCCACCCAGCCAACATCCTTCATGAAATCTTCGCGAGAAACGATCCATGCGGCAGAGACTGTTGGCGAGAAATTCCATTTAGAACCGGGAGCAAGGCGGCTGCTGCCACTCTCAACCAAGGCAATGTCTGCAAAGTAGCGCTGTCTGTAACCATAGTGTGCCCACAATGAAACATCCTGACGATATACCGTGTTGTTCACTCCCTCGGGATCCTCGTATTCATATGTCCATTTCAACTGTGTGTAAAGGCTGTGGTCGCCAAACTCACGCATGAACTTAAGCCCTCCGTCGAAATGAAACCGGCGGCTGTAAGTTTCGACACCGGCCTCATCGCCCATAGGACTGTCAACACCATACGTCTGTTCTGTGCTTGTGGGCTCGGCGGTGGCATCAGGCCAGTTTGGCACAACAACACTGTAAACGTAGGTCTTTGAATGGTCTTCAAATATGTTTGCCGTGTTGTCATAGCCTGTACGAACAAATGCCCCGAGCCCCTTGAGCCAACTGCCGAGGTCTTGACAGATGGAAATATCAGCATAGAGTGAGCGGGAATGATTCTTGTAATAAGCTGCCCCCGACGACTGGGCAACGGGATTAAGCGTTCCCGCCCATGTATTGCTGCCGCCCCAAGTTCCGCCGGAACTCTTTACCGGAAATGCAGACGCGGGCAATGTGTAAACCATATCCCACAGGTCTGCCTGATTGCCAGGGCCGGATTCTTCGGCCAAGACTCCGAGCAGATTGACTTTGACGAGAGTGGTTGGGGTAAGCTTTATGTCCATGTTCATGCGCATATTGCCCTTAACATACTTGTCCTGAGTGGAATACCCGTCGTTGTTGTCATGGTTCCTAACGAATCCCTTGTCGGTAATGAGGTCTACCATGGCGTAATACAAGAACTTGTCTGTACCACCCTGAAACTGCAGATTATACTTGTTGGTCATTGCACGGTCACGAAATGTCTCGTCAACCCAGTTTACATTGGGATAGAGATATGGGTAAGTGCCATCGCGCAAAGCGTCAAGCTCATTGCTGTTATAACGCGAACTGAGTCCGTCGTTAGCCCGGGCCTCGTTGATTGCCTTGCCGTATGTATAGGCATCGACAAACTTTGGCTTATTGATGATGCTGTTGAACAGATGGTCGTAAGTAAACTTGATGCTTCGCGAGTTTGATTTTCCGCGCTTTGTAGTGACAAGCACCGCACCGTTGACACCCTTATAGCCATAAAGAGCCACTGCAGCCGCATCCTTGAGCACGCTCACCGAAGCCACCTCCTCGGGTGTGATGGTGGTTATGTCGCGCTCAATACCGTCAACGAGTATCAATGGCGAGTCGTTGCCATTGAGCGTTTGCAGGCCTCTGACGTAGAACGTTGGGTTCTGCGTGGCATAGCTTCCGCTCCCCAGAAGGGATATAAGGCCGTTGCCTTGGCCAATTATGCTGTTGCCGATGTTCTTTGCACTGCGTCTATCTGTATCACGCTCGGTAATGACGGAGACTGCCGCCGTCGACTCTTCACGCGTCAGCACCACTTCAGCCCCCACATCTACAGGCTGCCCGACAAACGATTCGACCACCGTGGAGTCGTTCTGCGCCGATGCAGGAGCTGCCATCCCTGCAAGCAATGTGAATATGATGGAATATCTTTGATTCATGTTTCGTTATTATTAATATGATGTTCTGCAATAAACGGTTTACCATCCCGGATTCTGTACAAGACCATACCCCTTGTTGACTTCTGTGATAGGAAAGGGCTGCAGATACCATTTTGTGTCAAAACCCTTGTTCCACCATACACGCGAACCGGTTGTTATCTCGAACCGTTCGAACTCAAAGTGCGACGGCTCGTAATACATTGGATGATCAGGATTATCCCTTACGCTCCGTGTATCGTAGTACTTGTTGTACCACTGCTCCTCATTACGCTGCCAATTCCCGTCGCTGTCTTTCTTCAGCCAGTAGATACGCAAGCCATGGAGAGGTTTCTCAAAATCGGCCGCACGCTTATAACGTATCAAGTCAAAGTATCGCGCACCTTGCAAACCCAGCTCACAGGCACGCTCCCTGAGCAACTCCTCGAGAAGTGCCTCCCTGTTGCCGGTCAGGTTTTTTGTAGGATTGCACTCTGCAAGTCCGCCCAATCCCACTCGCGCCCTCACGGCATCGATATACCCTATGGCTTCAGTCAGGCTTCCGCCATCTTGTATTATGGCCTCGGCATAGGTTAGATACATATCACTGAGCAGCAGAGGAGACCACTGCGGATACTGTTTATCGTATGCATCTCCGGCAATATATTTCAGGTTTTTATACCCGGTGGCATATATGCCGGTATTAGTTGCAGGCTGCGTTCCGGCCGTAGTGCCACCCACCCAGTTCTCATAGGGCTGCCCACTCGTCCGCCCGTCGCCCCAATTGATGGTCTGCAAGGCGCCATTGACGGCAGCAGTCTCATACAATCGCGGGTCTCGCGTGTAGCGTCGGTTCTGCAATAACTGGTAGTCGGGCAGCGAGTCGCCAGCCACAAACATCGTGTCAAGCCTACCGGCCAGACTGTCGGCTTCCCAATCAAACGGCGTTCCGTCGGCCCACGGAAACATCTCAATATACTCTTCGGTGGGACAATACGACATGCGCTCGTTGTTGCGGAGGTTGAACCACTGGTAGTTGTTGCCGCTGGTGCTTGTGCTCACCCTGACACTATGGATTATCTCGGGACTGTCTTGGAACAGGTATGAATAACGATAAGCATACCTATAGTCTTCTTGGGTGTGCCCTGCAGGCTGCACCAGATGGTATCCACCGTTTTGAGACAGAGTGTCGAAGAAATCCTTGCATGCCTGCCTGAGGTCAGTCCACAGGCTTGCGTCGTAAGAACCGAACCAAGTGCAGGCGTCGTTCTCCATAGTATACTGACCGCTGTAGTATGGCAGATTGTCATTAAACAGTGGCGAAGCAGCAAACAACAGCACCTGACACTTGAGCGCCATGGCACCAGCCATAGTCCAGTGCCCGGTCTTTGAATAAGCCTCGGCACCGGTGTATTTCCACGGAAGGTTATTGTTGGCAATGACAGTCTCAAGCAGTTCCAGCATGAAGTCGACCGTATTTCTGGCAGACTCGCGCCCGTTTGTGTATTCTTCCTCGCTCCCGGTAAACGTACTGCGTATGATTGGCAGACCGCCATAGAAGCGGAAAGCAATAAAATAGGTATAAGCCATCAAGCACCGGGCCTCATCCTTGATGCACTCTTTTTCACTTTCTGACATATTTGGCACTCGGTCAACATTCTCAATCAGAAGCCAGCAGTTGCGCACAGTCTCCCAGATGTGCTCATTCAGGTACGGATATACCCCGCCATTATTCTTGGCGTCGGGTGAAGAAGTAAGCGATCCGTTGTAATAATCGGTAAAGACCTTCGACGAACTGTAGAACAAATGGTGGGTGTCGCCCAAAGCGTCGGGCATCCCTTTCCAATAGTTAAGGCACTGAGGTGAACCGTTTGACGACTTACATGGCAGGTTATAGTACTGGTATGCGTAGGCATTGGCAAGAAACTCGCGTGTGTATTCTGCATTTGAGAACACCGTATCAGCTGTCACAGTCCCGCCCGGAGCTTTCTCGAGGAAAGCCCCGCCGAACTGCACTTGGTCTGTGCATGCCACCGGCAGCAGCGCAGCCACAAGGCCGAGCAATGCAAATGCCTTTTGCAGACACACTTTGAATGTATTGTAATTACACCGTTTCATATTTTAAAAATTAAGTTTCAGACTTACTGTATACGTTTTCTGGAGCGGATATGACGGCGCCGAACTCGTCCGGGTCTCCGGGTCTCCCCATATAAACGGAGTGAACGTAAGCAAGTTATAGCCGCTTATTGCGATTTGAAAATTATTGATTCCCAACTTTCTTTTCAAGAAATCAGCATGGAAATTATATGCCAACGCAATGGTTTTCAGCCTTAGATACTTGGCATCCTTTTCGTAAAGAGAGCAGTCAAGATAGTTGTTGTTCAAGCCGTTTGCCCATGTAGCACGCGGATAATCGTAGTCTTGGCCGGGGTTGTCGGGCGACCATGTGTGGTCGATATGGTATTGCAATAGTCCGCCATCGCTCATTCCTGTGCGCGACTTGAACGGAATGCGGAACACATCTTCAATCATTCTCGAAACATTCCATGCCCCGGTCCACTGCATACTGAACTCCCAGTCCTTGTAACTGAACCCACAATTAATGCCGGCAATGTACTCAGGGTCGTCCGTATAGCCAATGGCGCGCGTCTTGTCGTTGTCGTCGATGATGCCGTTATGGTCGAGATCCACAAACACCGCATCGCCATCCTTCAGGTCAACGAGCTGTTTGGGGAACGGCTCGCCGAAGGTTTCTTCGTAAAGTCGCGGCGTGTCTTCATCATAGAATCGGAAAAACTGATACATATAACGAGCCCCTATGCGATGTCCTTTCTCATATTGGTAGTCGTTTTTTAGCGGAGCTTCCTTCTTTTCCTTTATCTCGTTCTGGTTATAAGACACATTTACAGAAACCCAATAACGGAAATCCTTGCCGATATTGTCATTCCACTTAAGGCTTAGTTCCCAGCCCCAACTGTCTACAACTCCCAAGTTTGCGTATGGAACAGCATAGCCCACATAGCTCGGGGCGGTCATGTCTTGCAGCAATATGTTTGTGCGGTGCTCACGGTAATAGTCAAATGTTGTGCGTAAACGATTGTCAAGGAAGTTAATGTCAACGCCATAGTCTTGCTTGAAAGCCTTCTCCCACGAAACGTCTGGATTGTTCTTGGCCATCTCGTAAGCCCCCATGTGCAGTGTTGCATTGTCTATTCCGAAGTTATAGCCGTGGCCGTCGCGCACTAAGTATTTGCCATCGCCGACCACATACGGATCGGATGTGTACATGAAACGGCTTCCGCCTATGCGGTCGTTGCCTACAAGGCCCCACGAAGCGCGCATTTTCAGGAAGCTGACCACCCCGTCAAGGGGCTTGAAAAACTTCTCCTCACTCACCACCCATCCAACGGATCCGGCGGGGAACGTGCCGAAACGGTGGTCGGGATGGAAGTTCTCCGAGCCATTGTAGCCTATGTTGAACTCGGCCAGATAGCGGTTTTGGTAGTCGTAAGTGGCTCGGCCAACAAGCCCGACATAACCGCGCGGAACATCGCGGTACGTCGACGGATAATACGTCTTGCTTTGGTTGTAAAGCAGCAGACCTGTAAAAGTGTGGTCACCAAACGTGCGGTTGTAGTTTAACGACGCCTCAAAATACCAGTCGCGCGCCTTGCCCGTTTTCTCTTCGTAGGTCTGTAGTCCGTTTTCACCATACTTGCGGTAGACGATTTTGCCATCTTCATCGAGTATGGGATAATAAGTTGCCTTGGTCACAGTACCGCTCTTAACCACGTTGAACTGGTTGTTGTAGGCTCCTTTCAACTTGAGCAGCAGGCCTTTTGTGACGAAATCGAGCTTCTGTTGCAACTGAAGGTCAATCTGCAGTTTATTGATGTTTGTAGAGATATGGCCCCCGTTGATGGCCTCTATGTCGCCTATACCGCCGTTGCCAAAGTAAGACAGTCCGTTGCCGCCTACAAAAGGAAGCGTCACCCCGTCGGAATAATCGGTGCTGGTGCTCACGAACTTGCCGTCTATGATGCCGGGGCTGGAAAACGGTGTGGCCTGATACATGGTCATGATAAGGCCCGACGACCCGCCACCGGTATTTGGCTTGTCGGCATTGCTTACGTTGCCTGCCACGTTGAACGACACTGTTGTCGATTGGGTTACGTCCAAATCCAAGTTTGCACGATAGTTAAACCTATTGTACTGATAGCCATAGTCGTAGTCCTGGTTGAACTCCTTGAACAGCCCACCCTGTGTCATCATTCCTGCAGAGACGAAATAACGCAGGTTTTTCGTGCCGCCGCTCACGTTAACGTTGTGCTTGGTTTGCAGAGTAACGTCTTTCATTATGTAGTCGGCCCACTGCATGCTCGGAAAGCGTATGGGGTCGCTGCCGTCCTTGAACTTCTGCAACACCGCGTCGGAAAACATCGGCGTAAACTCAGCCCCGCCAGACGCATCAAAATCGTTGAGCTGCATTTGGTTGTAGAACTGTGCGTAGCCATAGCTGCCGGCCTGTTCAACCATCTTTGTAGGAGCCAAGGCCGAGAAAGACGTCGATACGTCAACCTTTGCCTTTCCCTCTGTTCCGCGCTTCGTAGTGATGAGCACCACGCCGTTTGCTCCGAACACGGCAGTTGCCGAGGCATCCTTCAGCACAGTGATGCTTTCGATGTCTTCAGGGTCGATGTCTGACATCGAACGCTCCACGCCGTCGACCTGTATCAACGGCGACGAATCGCTCCATGTGCCTTGCCCACGCACAAAAATTGTTGCCGCATCGCTTCCGGGCTCGCCGGAATACTGCACAGAGGTTACACCCGAGAGTTGGCCTGCAATGACATTATTAACAGAACTTACCGGCGTACGAGTCAGCTCAGCTCCTTTTACGCTCGACAAAGCACCGGTAACAGTCACTTTTTTCTGCACACCGTAAGCCACGACTTCCACTCCCCTCAGGCTTACCTCTTCTGACTGGAGCTGCACTCTCATTCCGTTTTGAGCCGCCACCACTACCGGCTTGTAACCAACATACGTTATGCGAAGCCTTGCCCCCTTAGCCGCATTGATAGAGAACCGTCCGTTGATGTCTGTAAGAGTTCCCTTTGAGGCATCACCACCATCCACCGTCACCGTGGCTCCTATGACGGCTTCGCCCATGTCATCGACGACAACACCCGTCACAACCTGCTGACTTACGGCAATCCCGGCCGCCTCCGCCATTGCCGGAACGGCAAATACGGATGGCGCCAGGAACGCCGAAGCCTGCAGAGTCGCCAATAATAATCTCCTGTTCATATACCAAAGAGTTTTCTTGCCTCTTACTTCAGAACTACCTTCTTGCCATTATGTATGTAAAGTCCCTTCACCGGCGAGTCCACCTTGCGCCCGTTAATATCATACCAATGGCCATCGCCCTTTACCACATAGTCTACTTTTTCTATCGCATCGGCCTCTCCGGCAGACGCGATGGTCAGTTTTTCGATATATATTCCCGATTCAGACATTAGCAGAAGGTTTACGGTCGGGTCGGTGATTCCGTCGTAAATCTGGAACGAAACGGTCTTGAACTGCTCGCTCACGCGGTTGCGCTCCTCTTCGGTTATGCCCTGGTTTTCCATGTAGTCGGGATCTCCGCCATAGTAATCCACCAATGCCTGGTTCAGTTCAGCCCTCGTCATAGAGCCGTAGCGCCCGGTTTCGTCCTGGTCAAGGTCTTTGTCGTCAAACACAAACCCACTGTTGCTGTCGTTTGGGCTGAGCACAATGGAAACCACATCTCCGGGGTGAAGATCCATAATGGAGAGGTAACGATTGTTGTATTGCGACCACAATCCGCGCCAAACGGCATCGGCTGTGTTGCGGAACACCCAGCTCTTGCCCCGGTTGTGTATGCCTATGCGCTTGTCGTAGTCTGTACCGTCGGGGGCCACGAGGTATACCATGGGAATGTCTGCCCCGTCTGTCTTGGAATGGATTGAGAACACATGGTCGCCATCCGTGGTGTTTCCTTCGCCATAGGCAGGGTTGACTATGCCGCCGCCATCCGCGGGGGCCGGGGCCACAGTAGTGAAATCGTAGGTAACCTGGGCATTGATGCCCATAGCAAACATTGCCATCGCAATAACAGAATAGATTTTTTTCATTGCCTTAAGTTTTTAGTTGTATTGAATAATTGAGCTATTTTATTATTATCTTTTTTCCATTACGGATATAAATTCCCTTGCGCGGGTTGTCCACGCGCAACCCAGAGAGCGTATAATACTCCCCGTCTGCTTGCCTCATGCCTGTGGCTGTGCTTATGCCCGACTCGTCATGGCCTGATTTTGAGCGTATCGAGATACTGCGGATATACGTTCCGGCACCGGCTGTAACGACCATGTCTCCGTCGGCCGCCACCACTACGGTGCTTTCGCCTGCCTCGACAGCTACGATTCCTCCTGCCATTCCCTTATCGTCGAACGTCAGCACAGACCCCTTGCAAAGGTTGAATGTAACCTCGTCGCCGACGTGCAAACCGAGCACAGCCAGCTTAGCCTTGCCCCCCTGCGACCACAAGCCCTCGTAGGTGCTGCTGGCATCGCGGTAACGCCAAGTGCTGCCATCACTGCCAAAGCTGCCCGCAAAGCGGTTGTCGTAATCGTTGCCGGCATGGGCTATCAGCCTCATAGGCTCTCCGGCCGGTGTCACCGGGCTGCCCCAATCGACGCCCACAATACTGTTGTTGACGCCTACGCCTGTGAAATCGTAGACAAGAGAAGTGCTGCCGTCGTCGGGTTGGTTTTCCGATATGTAATCAGGCAGGTAATAACCGAGGTGAGGAGGCATGTTGTAACCCACGTTCTGCCAGGCCACGCCCATTTCATAAATGTGGTCGGTCATAAGCCAAGGCACTCGGCATTCTGTAGGAATGTTGGTGGTGAAGATGTTCAGAGTGCAAGAGTCGGCATCATCCCACAGGATGACCTCCTCGCGCCAGTCGCCCATGATATCGGCGATGAGGCACGGGTGGGGCTTTCCGTTGGTTGACGAAGAATTGCCGTAGGCCCACATCTGTATGACATGGTCAAAGTTGCCGCCACCGTTCCACTTGTCGACAGTAGCGTCGTAAAAAAGCTCATCAGCCGGGTCTCCGTCCCAATACAGCCTGAACTTGTGTGGCTTGTCGGTTGCGAGCGTGGCTATCTCCACGCCTTTTACATTATAGATGACAGGAGATGCGGCCGTCCAGAACTCAGCCCCACGCTCAGACAGGTCGAGGTCGGCCATGGTGCCCATGCCGTTGTCGCCTGCACTGCCTTCAGAGATGAGAATCTCGCCAGTGCCGGCATCTATGAGATGATAGCCATAGGGAGCCTCCTCGTGAACCATGAAAAACTCCAGCCCCTGACGGTCGGGGTCGAAATCGCCGAGGTGGATTGCGTCGCCATGACCCAAGCCTGTGCTGTATAGCATCCACCCGTCATCGTCGAGTGCTGCCGAACCAAACATTATCTCGTCGCGGCCGTCACCATCCACATCGCCTACAGATATATTGTGGGCCCCTTCGCCGAAACAGGTATTGCCCTCGGTGGCCACCCCGTCGGGCCCATCGAGCGGACGGCCCGATGTGTTTTCAAGGTATCGGCGGGTCTCGCTGCTTCCGTCGGGAGAATAAAGCGTGAGGTCGGCCTTGGCTGTCGACGCCGAAAGCCATCGCGTAACGAGCCGCGAGCCATCAAAGTCAACCGCCCAGATGTAAGCCCGTGTGTAATAGCCGCGGGTGAATATGGCCGACGGATTGGATTCTTGCCCGTCGAGATATGCCACACAACACAGATAGCGCTCGCTGCGATTGGCATAGTCATCTCCCCAAAACGCATCGTCGGGATAGTCGGCCACACCGCACAGTCCACCGGCGCGGTTGGGTGAATACCACACGGTGTGGATGGCTTTCCCGGTCTTTCCGTCGAACACGGTCAACAGCTCGGCACCTCTGAATATGCGTCCGTTGGAGCGGTTGCGCAGGTCTTCCACATTGTCAAGAGCCTTTATCGCCGGGTCTGATGCTGCCTCGGTGACATAAGCCCCTGTTCCGTCCTTGCTCCCTGGGGCTGTCTTGCAAAGCATCTCGGCCTGTCCGTCGCCATCAAGGTCGTAGAAAACAATCTGTGTGTAATGAGAACCGGCACGTATGTTTATGCCCAAATCCACCCGCCATAGTCTTTCGCCGCCAAACTCATAGCAGTCGATGATGCAGTTTCCGGAATATCCGTTGCCCGTCGAACCGTTGTCCTTCGAATTGGTAGGCTCCCATTTTAACAACAGTTCGTACTCCCCGTCACCGTCTGCATCGGCCACGGCGCAATCGCCCGGGAAGTACGAGTAGCTCTCTCCCGACGGAGTACGGCCGGCGGCGGGCCGGTCGGCCTTCAACGTTGTGAAGATGTCGTCCCACGGAGTCACCGCCTGCGTTTCCTCAACCACACGGCCGTTTTGCCTTACGACCACACTGTAGGTGTTAGACTGAGTCCCGGTCATGTCAACGAAAGACGTGGAGCGAATCAAGTTGGAGGCTATCACCTCGCCGTCGCGCAAAACATCAAACGCAACACCCGCATCATCACCGGGCAACAGCCTCCAACTGAGGAAGACCCCACTTGACTGCGAAGGCAAAGCAACCAATGAACGCCCCCTGCTTCCGGCAACGAGACTTGCCGTGGCCGACAGTGTGAACGCCATGAAACAAATCATTATGGTTAGAATATTTCTCATACTGTTATATAGTTTTTTTGGTTTTCAGCCATATTTTTACGATAGTATACGAAGTATTTTTATTTTACATCGACTTGAAGTCACAGCCAAGAGCCCTCAATACCAACGGCTCGGCAACGCCGAAGTCACCAAACGGCTTTAAGCCTGTTGCAATGGTTGCAAGTGGTTTTGGTGCTGCAAATATAGATATCTGCACTATCTAAAATGGGCCACAAACGTACAAAAACAGCCATTTTTAGACTATCAGCACCTTTCGGGCCACTGTTACACCCTATAAAAGGGTGTGGGAAAGACATTGCTTACGGGTTGTTGCAACAAAAAGACAATCGGGCTACCATAGGGCTCTTACGCATATTCAATGGTTGAACGTTGAAAAAAATGAGCAAAATACACCAAACGCAAAAATTACATTAAACGTCATTGCCACCAGCGATGCGATTGTTTGACAAGACCATCATCGGCTGTGCCTGCATGGCAGGCCTTATTATATGATGCCTTTGATTAATTACAACTGTCAATTTTAACCATGTTTTCGTGGCGCAATGGCTGTTTATGCAAACTACCTGGCTGCCAGCGAGTTGTGATTTGGCCCGTTTTAGCCCGTAAAACCGGCCGTTTCTCAGATTGGAAAAGGCCGTTCTGCAGTGCAGAACGGGCCATATCGACAGACTGGGCCACGCTTGCAGGTAAACGGGCAACAACCGCCTGTTGTGTTGCACAATGGAAAAAGGACACCGGCGGGGAACATTCCGGACAAAAACCAACACATCTGCGCCAACCGCCACACAGTTGCAGGCTTAATGCGAACCTTTTGCCAAGGCTCATAGAGCCTGAATTGGGCAAATGCTCAGGTCTGTCATAACTACATTGCAACGGATACGCACAGGAGCTACTACAAACACCCTGGAGTTGAATGGTGCATTTAAAGCATTCTGAAAATAAACAATGACAATAAAAACAACGGGCTTTGCTTGAACAATACATCAAAAATGCTTAAATTTGCAACATGCGCAATATCTTAATATCAATACTAACAATCATAAACTTGTTTTGTGCCTGCCCTTTGGAAGGCATGGACATCTTTTCACGCAAATTTAACTCAGAAAACGGACTGCCCGACAACAATGTAAGAAACATCATACAAGACTCCAAAGGATTCATCTGGATGGGTACGCCCGGAGGCCTTTACCGCTTCGACAACTATTTCTACACGACATACAAATATTCTGAAAGCGGGAACACGAAGCTGCTCAACAACAACCATATCAGCGGACTGTACAGGCTGCCCGACGACAGACTGCTCATTGTCGAACTGGGAGGCAAGCTGTCAATATTCGATGTAAACAGTAACAGATTCGTTGATCTGCCCGCTCGGAAAAAACAACACGTCTACGACAGCGTGCGCACAACAAAGACAGACATGCAAGCCCTCGCACAATTCAAGACTGTAATAGACAATGGCGGGAACGTTATCAACGACAATCTCGGCAACATGGTTGTTGTAGACACAACGGGGCTAATATGGTTTATTGACCGCAACACACGCGAAGTCATAAAGATGCGAGTGTTCGACAAAGACCTCTTCCCGCTGGTAAACAGCAAGAAATACAAAATCGTCACTTCAAGGAAGAACAACCTTATATGGGTGTCGACAAACGGATGCGGCATAACCGTTTATGACCGCAAGACGCAAACCGCTCGCCACATACGCCATGACTCTGGCCTTATTTCGTCGGATTTCATCATAGACATGTGCATGGACAGGAATGAAGATGTATGGGTTGCCGACGAATTTAACGGCGCAGTATGCCTCACCGTACAAGACAACGACACGGCTGTCAAGCTGCTTAACCCGCATGCCGGCAACCAACGGGCCAACCAGGTCTATGTGATGAGGTGGATGCCAGACAGCACTTTGTTTATTGCCAACACATTCGCCGACGTATACAAGACAGACCACAGCATGCACATACCGCCCCGTCCGACCATAAGCGGACTCGACGTACACTCCATTTGCTCAGACATCAACGGCAACACGTGGATAGGGACAAGGCAGGAGGGAATACTCGCCAAAGGCAGAAAATGGCTGCGCCACGACCCCAAAGACAGCCGAACGGTGTCGGCCAACAACATTCTGCATATGCTCTGCGACAGCAAGGGCCGCATTTGGGTGGCAGCCGCAGAGGCCCACCTCGACCTTGTTACTACCAACAATGACGGAACCATAACATTCCGCCACTTTTTCGGCGAAAACTTCTCGCCGAGGGTAATGCTGCAAGACAAGGCCGGAGCCATTTGGGTTGGGGCTAAAAGTGGCCTGTATCGATTCTATCCTGACGAACTTATTAATAATAGCGACGCATTCACACGCATCATACCCGCTGCTGACTTGGCTCACTGCGATGTATGCTGCATATTTGAAGACACCAACGGACACATATACATAGGAACAGCAGGCAACGGCGCCTACAGGATAGACGCCACAAAGAGCATAGGAAAGCAGAACAAAAAATGGCAAATTACGCCAATAAAAGGACTTGTATCCAATGATGTCCGCTCAATGATAGAAGACGACCTGGGCGTAATATGGATGGGAACCAACAAAGGCATAACATGCTATGACCCACGAGACGGCAAAATATGGTACAGATACAACGAATACGACCCCGTGCAGAACTTCTATGCCGACAACTGCGTATGCAGCATGCCCGACGGGAAACTTGCTTTCGGCACAAACAGGGGGATTGTGATTTATGACCCAACAAGTGCCGCAAACGAAAACGGAACCGCAAACCGACTTACCATCACCGACATACTTATCAACGGGGTCTCGGCCGGACTCATGGGCAACGATTCGCCTATAGACGGTGCACCCGACAACGAAGAAGCCATCACCCTGCCGTACAACAGGAACTCATTGACCATAAGATTCTCTATGTTCAACTTCAAGTCGGCCATGGGAACGCGCTACAGCTACTACCTCGAAGGCTATGACAAGGGCTGGAGCGAACCCTCTGCCTACAGCTTCGCATCATACAAGAACCTGCCTCCGGGAAGATACATATTCATGGTCAGGGCACATGACAACGGACCGCGCCCAAGCGAAGAGAGACGGATGGTTATCACCATCAGGCAACCATGGTGGAGCACTTGGTGGGCATGCGCAATATACATGGCCTTGGCTGCCATAGTTGGAACCGCGGTGTTCCGTCAACTGCGCACCATCTACAGGCTACGCCAGCGCATCGCCATTGAGAACAAGCTCACAGAATATAAATTGCAGACGTTCACCAACATATCGCACGAGTTCCGCACACCATTGACTATAATACGCGGAGCCATGCAGAGCATCGGCAACCAAGACATACCGGCCGGGATGCAACAGCCAATAAGCAACATGCAGAAGAGCGTCAACAGGATGATGAGACTTGTAAACCAGCTCCTTGAGTTCCGTAAGATGCAGAACAACAAGCTCAGGCTTGCATTAGAAGAAACCGACGTGGTGAAATTTATCAAGGAGATATTCTTCAGTTTCAAGGACATTGCCGAAAACAAACGCATAAACTACATGTTCATACCGCAGGAAAAGTCGAGAATGGTGTTTGTAGACAAGGGGCATTTAGACAAGATTGCCTACAATCTACTGTCAAACGCTTTCAAATACACGCCTTGCCAGGGTGAAATCACGGTGAGACTCGGCTTTAAGGACAACAAGATGATTATTCGCGTGGAAGATAATGGTGTAGGCATACCTAAGGAAAAGCAACCGGAACTATTCCAAAGGTTCATGCAAAGCACGTTTTCCAATGACAGCATCGGAATCGGGCTAAACCTTACCAAGGCCTTGGTGGAGGTTCACAAAGGCAGCATTAGTTTCATGCCAAACGTTCCCAAAGGATCAATCTTCACCGTGGAACTGCCAACAGACAAGGGTGTTTATTGTGAAGAAGACTTTATGGCTCCCGGACACCTGCTACTTAAGCATGCCCAAGAGGATAATGGCAGAGCATACCACGAACTGGCAGCACAGCCTATGAACGACCGCAAGGTGCTTATTGTTGAGGACGACGCCGACGTCATGGAATATCTGCGCGAAACAATGCAGAGGCTATTTACCGTATACACGGCCATGGACGGGATTGAAGCTCTCCACACACTGGAAGACCTGCAGGCCGACCTCATCATCAGCGACATAATGATGCCCCTGATGGACGGATTGGAGTTCACGGCAAGGGTGCGCAACAACGAGAACACCAAAGACGTACCGATCATCTTGCTGACGGCACTGACCAGTGACGACAAGAGGATAAAGGGTCTGAAAAACGGAGCCGACGCATACATAACGAAACCATTTGACCCTGAGCTACTAATAACAACAGCCGTAAGCCTGATAGAGAAAAACGACCGTCTGAAAGAGCAATACACGAAAAAATCGGCACGACAAAAGGCCATATTGCCACTGATTATAACAGACGAACGTGACAAGCGTTTGCTTGACTCTGTGGACATGTGGATTGACGGGCATTTGTGCGACCCGATGCTCTCGGTAGATGAAGTTGCCAAAGCCATGGGATACAGCAGAACCCACTTCTTCAAAAAGATGAAGGCACTGACCGGACAGCCTCCGGCCGACTATATAAAGGCGAAACGCTTAGATAAGGCGGCCCAACTGCTTAAGGACGAAACCACCACTGTGGCCGAGGTCTGCTACAAGGTCGGCATAAGCAAGCCCAACTATTTTGCGAAAATCTTCAAGGAGAGGTTTGGCATTTCACCAAAGAAATACCAACAAGGAGGCTAAAACAAAGGGCAGCATGAAACAGTCATTTGACTTTTGTAATCATTACATCAAGAGGCTGTGCCACGCATTTGGCACAGCCTCTTGTAAGTAAACCCCTTGAATAGGGCCCGTTGCTTAAACTATAATAAGCTAGCTATTTGGGATGATTAACTGATTATTCGCTTGTTGCCGAACCTGTTGCAGTGGCTACAGAATAAAACAATAATCAGGCTATTCCCCAAAGACGGCTACAATAACATTCAGCTACTCTGCAGGAGCCCATTTGCAACGAACAGGAGAGACTATTGCCCCCTCTTCCTTTAACTGCTTCATGGCCTTATCCACTTCCTTGCGGTCGAGCCCGCTCAGTTCTGCAATCTTACCCGCATTCAAAGGCTGGCCAGCCTCCTTCATTGTTGCCAATACCATTTCTTTTGCTTCCATAATTCTCTGAACTTAAATTATTAATGTTTTGATGTGTCTATATCGTTATACTATTGTTTTATCCGATGTATTCCAAGAAAGAATCCACCTGTTGTTTCAACTGTTCCCTTTGCTCGTTTGTCATAATCATGCGCCCCTCTGTCCATGCCTCCAGGTTAAGCTGGATGCCTGTCTGCGGCTTTACCATGATGTCTGCACGAATGAACGGCAGCGTGAGCAGCTCCATCAATTTCTCTCTACACTTGGCTGTAGCCGCAGTCCCACCGGCACCGCTCAGGGCCACTTTCTTCCCGTTGATGGCCAAAGGCGTCTGCTGGTCTCCTGCCACAAGCGGACGTGAAAGCCAGTCAATCAGGTTTTTCAAGTGACCGGGATAACTGTAGTTGTATTCCGGTGAGAATATCCATAGTGCATCAACTTCAGCTACTTTATCCCTCACCCTCCTCACGGCATCAGGCGCAGGAAATTCGATGTCCTGATTCATCAGGGGCACATCGGAATAATCAAGATACTCCACAATTGCCCGACCTTGCAACAAACGCTCAGCCTCTTCGGCGAGCTTTCTATTGAACGATTCCTTACGCAGTGAACCGATGATAAACAATATTTTCTTCATTCTGGTTATTATTTTAATTCATTTGAATAACGTGATGCATAGCTGACAGATTACTTAATGAGTTCGGCATGCCTCACCACATGTTCAATTCCACAGTTTTTCCAAATGGCGCAAGCGACAGCCTTGCCATCTTGAAGTGCTGCTTTGCAAATGGAATGCCTATGATTGACACAAATAGCAATGCCCCAAAGAACACATGCATCAGCCATGACCACAGTCCGCCAAAGACAATCCAAAGTATATTCAGTGGAATACGGATGCAACCCGTTGGCCCATCCGTTTCCTTTACTACTGCTCCAAAAGGCCACAAGCAAAGCAAGCCAAGCTTGAATGTTTGCAAAGCCACTGGTATGCCTATTATGGTGATGGCCATTGCCACACTCCCGGTGAAATACCCGATGGCCGCTTCAAGCCCACCGAAAAGCCACCACAACAAATTACCTATTATACGCATTCCTTCATTAATCGTAAATCAATTATTAAAACCGCATTGGTGTGTTTAGCACCACGGGCAACAGCATAGTGCTTGTTGAGCAAGCCAACTGAACAGCAGCGGTTGACCTTGCTTAATTTCGCACGCCATGGCGCCCAATGATGCAATAAACCAATGGTGCCATGCTTTGAGCAACGGTCTCATCCCATTGGTTGGCTTAGCGCCATTTGCTTTGTTTCCACATTAATATTATGCCAACGCGAACGCTCTGTCCACGTGCCGGCAACCGAGTTGCGCTTGGCTGCTGCGCCTTATCGCAAAGGACACAACCTCGTGCCGACAATCAAATGGCGGCATATCGGGCCATATCACCCGACCTGAGGTAGATTCATTCAAATGCAAAGATACACTATTTCATATAAAAACACCACACTATGATTGAAAAATAAAGCTTATGCCCAAATAGATGTTGGCCCACCGAACATGCTCCGCATGCTTTTGTTGATGGGGCTGGCAATGTCTTTATATAATTGACTATGGCGTAATAATCGGCTCTGCCTCGACTATACGTTTAGCGCCCGGCCTTTACACCTTGCCCATTCCTGATTTTAGAGTTCACAAACTCCCTTATTTCCCGCGGACCGTGCATACCGACAGAGTCTCTGGGAAATGAGAGCCGCTTGTGAACGGAATCATAATATTCCACTGTCACACTATCCCCGCTACTGTAATCAATAAAAAAAGTTGTAGAGTCCGTGTAATCTACAAATTCGCAAGTATAACGCAAAGTGCTGAAATCGTCGGGAAACACAAACGTGCCATACGACTTATCTGTGAGCAATGGCTGCACCTGCCACAAGCTATCAATGAGATTCATAACCTCATAGGCATGTCGTTGGTATCTGATTGAATCTAAAGGGCACACCCACACCGTCGGACTCGGCCGGCCACCAAGGCCATACCAACAGCCTTTCAGTGTGTCGACCCTGAAGCATTCGATGTCGGTGTCAAATCCAAATTTGTCAACCGAATGTTTAAGATCGCGAATCAGCAGCCCCTCTTTTTTCCCTAAACAGAGGCGCGGCATTGCCATAAAGCCGCCTTGCCGATAAAGGACATAATCGCCATACGTGGCGCAAAGACGACGTGAAGAAAAGACCAACCCAGTCAGAAACCAAACAGGAAGTGCCACTGCCAACGAGAACAGGAAATCAATCCTGAGCCACCATTTGAGCACCATAGGCTTTTCTGTTCCCCGGCTTATTGGCCAAGCAAGCAGTCCGAGCAGAAGTCCGGCAGACAGAAACCAAAAAGGCAAATCCCACCGCCACATGACGTCCTCACCAGTGAGGCACACAAATGCAGCGACAATGGCCAAAAGCACAAGCTGCGCCCAAACCATATATTGCACCATCTTATACCTTCTATCCATCTGTCCGATCATCTTTGTGCTTAAACCTTACGGTTTTCCTTGCCTTTCGCTTTGGATACCTTACCTTTATTGTCACGGGGGCGTTGTAGCCTTCGGCCTCTATGCGGAATGTCGCTTCTTTAACAGGCTTTCCGTCTGCACCTTTCATGCCATAGCTATAGTCCCAGTAAATACGGCAAGGATGCTTCTCGTCGATATATTCGACGTCTATGCGCAGGCAATCTTTCTCACTTTCGCCATCCATCCAAATGCGTTCAACATATATGTCATCGTTGTCAATGGGGTTGCCGTGATCGTCTATCACGTTCAGGTCAAGGTAATGTATTACGCCACGTTTGATTACCGGAACCATGCCGTCCAGTACTTCGCCCTGTAACGACGGTGCCAATGCAAGAACAACTGCGGCATCACCCATTCCTTTAGTCACAGCAATCGTCTGCGTTTTGTAACCGATATAGCTCACTTCCAACGTATCGCCGATGCAAGCCGGTATATCAAACCTGCCGTCTACATCAGTCACTGCCCCGACGGCATCGTGGCGGTTTGTTATTGTAGCCCCAACCAAAGGCTCTTTTACCACATTGCCGTCAGACGTTGTTTCTTCGCCAAGCACAGTGCCTTTGACTCTGATTGTATATGCGGCTACTGCCACGCTTCCTTTCAAAACGCCTTGCACCTCTTGCCTTGCCTGGGCGTCTGCTTCCGCAGGCATAAGCATGGCGAGTGCCGCTGCCGATATTCCGGCCAGCGTCACCGCCTTTCCGGCAAGGGAGCGGGCACGCAACTGCTGCTCAAGGTAGCGCACCTCGGCCTCGCACTTGGGGCAAGTGCCAAGGCAGTCGCCTTTGTAGCGGCACTCCGACGTTGCAAACTCGATATCGTTGGCCTCGGCTATCTGCCGACGAATCTCTTTCAGTATCCTGCATGTCTGTTTTCCCCGTGCCATGGTCATTATTCCAATCTGAATATTAACGTGAGTTCGACGAATTCAAAACAAAGCAAGCTGTGTGTCAAATGTACGTTGTACATTGAT
>OJQN01000263.1_pt1 | contig 24760 bp, 27 predicted proteins | sample 1598881 | NCBI WGS metagenome assembly OJQN01 (sample SAMN03922512, study PRJEB24848) | human gut metagenome | isolation source: stool sample | host: Homo sapiens | place: Germany | collected 2010-02
ACAATTTTCGCTAATCACCAAATTTACAAATAGTTATAATTCATCGAACTCACGTTATTTTACGTTGTTTCTTTTTCTTGTCTCTACGTTTTAGCTGTTCCTCAAAATGGTTCTCGTCCGCTTGGGGGTTTGTATTGTCAGGCATGAACAGGCCGATGGAGCCGCTGTACAATTCATTGCAGCCGCTTGGCTCGGGTTGGGGTGTCAAGTATTCTGTAACCTGATTGTGCATCACCCTTTGCCGTTCCTCATGTCGGTTGGCGTTCAATGCTGCGTCTATTTTGGAGTAGCTGAACCGCCTGTCAATTTTGGAACCGCTGAACGAGTAGCCGTTCTTGGAGAATACGACACCTTGCACCTCGTCCGAACTGCCCTTGTATTTGAACCGCACTTCCACGCCTTGTTTTTCCATATTAACCATTAATTGCCACCAGTTTCCACACCTTGCAACTTCAGATTTAAGGATGGAATATAGCTCGTATTTGGTCTTGTCCGGCTCTTTCAGGCGGTGGCGTTTCACCTGTTCCTTGCTGTCGGCGAAGTACAGTCTGTACTTCCGTGTCAGTTCCTTGCAGATGCGGGTGCTGCGTATCCGTTCGTTCCGGTCGCTGATTGTCCTGCCATCGTTGGCGATGCGGTTGAAGGCGATATGTACATGCGGATGCTCCTTGTCGAAGTGGCGCACGATAAGGAATTGCGTATCGGTTATTCCCATTTTCTTCAGGTATTCCAACGCTATTCCTGCCATTTCACGGTCGGTAAGACGGTGCTCATCCTCCTTGGAAAAGGCCAATGCGATGTGTCCGACAGGCTTCGTCACTTTCGAATTCATCCTTGCCTGTGCTTCGAAACTGCCCGCTATTGTTCCCTTGCTATCGGCAAACAAGCCGTCACAGACAAGGATTTTAGCACCCTTTTCCTTGTCAAGAATGTAGCTTACCACACCCTTGAAGTTGCTTCCTTTGATGATTTTAGCAATCATATTCAATTATCATAAAAGGATTAGGTTAAGCACTTCCTCGATACGTGCGACCAGTACACGGCATTCCTGTCTCACGTTGGCGAAGCCAGCCGCGTTCGCCTTGTGCGCAAGCTGGTTCAGGTTGTTCGCCATGCCGCATAACTGGCGGATGTAACCCGTATGCTCCGGCGTAAGCCGCTCTTTCACCTGTCCGCCCCTCATGCATCCGCGCAGGAACTCCCCGGCGGAGATGCCCGCACTCCGTACCTTGCCTTTCAGCATATAGTAGTCCGATGTCGCCATCTTCACAGTGAGGCGGTATTTCAGCTTGTCAGCCGCTCCCTTCTTGGGACGGCCTCCCTTGTTCTTTCTATCAAATTTCTTTTTCTGTTCCATTGATTTCTACTGATTAGAATGTGATTACCTATTAGACCAACGGGATGCGGCTTCCACGGAGTTTGGGAGTGGGAGCAGGAGGTTTCGGTATGCCCGAAACACAAACTTGCTCCCCTCAAAACTCCGTTGGACAGGTTCAGAGTAACCCCAAACTACATCCCGTCAATTCGTCTCTTAATTCTCAGAGTTTACGCCATGCCTCGATGTCCTCACCGTAGATGGCAAGATGCTGCCGAGCGATGTTCTCCACCAGTCCAGACACGCTCATCTTGCGTTCACCGAACATGCGGACGATACGGTCGAGGGCATCGCGCGTGCTGCGGCTGAGGAACACGGGCTTGCGGTCTTCTATGGACGGAACAGGAAGAAAGGTTTCCTTGTATTCCTCCAACGATGCCCGGCGTTGCTTACCGCTGATGCGGCGTACCGCCTGTGGAGTTTCGTCTGTCTGTTCAGGTATGGGTACATTAGCCTTTTCCTGTACAACCACGCTTGTCTGCCCCTGCGTGGCGGCAGGCTGCGGTTCTAACCTCGGTGTTTCCTTGCTTGATAGGTTTCCCAAAAATGTTTGCAATGTTGCATCCATTGACTGACTGCTTACGTTCTTTTTCATACTTGTTTGAATTAAATGTTTAACAATAGTGGTCACAGTGCGCACATTTGACCGATTATCGACCGCAAAGAAAGCGGATACATTACAGGTCGTCAAACGATTGGGTTCGGTATGGCAATATTGTACAGGTTTGCATCATACGCATTAGGTTGACGGTGGACATTGCGCCGATTTGCCATCAAGATGAGTCCGTAAGGGATATGGCATCAGTCTGGATGTCATACAGGATGAAGTCCGGGGTAATGTCGGTTGCCCTGATAGCCGCTTGGAGATTTGAAGAACGCCAGAGGCTACCAGACCGACGCCAAATGCTGCCACGCAGGTATGAAGTGATTGGATTAAGCCGGGTTTCGCTTTCCTTTGTATCGCGGACGCTTGGAACAGCCGTTACAGGTCGGCGGACAACGCCACTCCCTACCACTTGCTGCCACAAGCTGCCGCCTAATTGCAAAGCCATTGTTTAATGCAGACACTGGTTTTACTTTGCAGACGAAACGGATTATTAACAACAAAAACAAGATAAAAATGAACATAGTGATTATCTCGAAAGAAAAGTATGAGGAAATGGTCGGCAAGCTCAACCTATTGTCCGACCGGGTGAATGAAATCATTGGTAAGCGCGAAAAAGGGAAACTCAGCCGCTGGATGGACAATCAGGATGTCTGCCAGCAGTTGCGCATCAGTCCCCGCACCTTGCAGACGCTCCGCGACAACGGGACACTGGCTTACTCGCAAATCGGGCACAAGATTTTCTACAAGCCGGAGGACATTCAAAGTATTGTCCGGCTCGTGGAGGACAGGCGCAAGGATGCCGCATGGCGTGGCAGAACCATTTGACAAGTAGAATTTAACGTACCACTAAATCCATTGTAAATACTGCAATTTATGAATGAGTTGATTTTTGCCGACCAAGAACTAGAAGTCGGCTTCATAGAAAAGTTGGATGTCCTGCTGGAAGGCATCGAGAGAATGGGCGCAAGTTGTAAGACTTTGCCAAGTAACGAACAGTTCCTGACTGACAAGGAGGTTTCGGCATGGCTCAAGGTGAGCCGCCGCACCTTGCAAGACTACCGCAACAACGGGATGATTGCCTACTACCAGTTGGGCGGCAAAATCCTGTACAAGGAATCAGACATCGAAAAGATGGTGATGAGCGGGTATCGGAACGCCTACCGCTTGGAAACGTGATATGACACGTGTAAAACAGAGCAAGCCGATGGCCGGGCAGTTATCCTGTCGCCATCGGCTTACTCTTTACAGAAAGGTCATTTTGCTTGCTTCATCCTTACACGTACATCGTGGATGGGTATTGGATAGCGAAAAGAACAAATGGACGGGATTCCCGCTATAGGCTGAACAGAGTTTGTCCATGATGAAACGTCTGAAAGCCATACATTCCTTAGTCCGCAGCCGGAAGGTAACGGCTATTACCATTTCAAGGCTGTACACATCATAGCTTATCCCGTTGTCCTGTTTGATATAGCGCATGGTATCGTTTTCCAACAACTCCTTATTTTTATAAATGGTTCGTATAACCCTGCGAATATCGCAACAGAGCACATTGAACGCATCGCACATTTCTTGCTGTGTCATCCAAACGGGAACGGTCGGAATTATGACCGCCCCGTTTTCATTGATTGTAATGATTTCCCTGTCCATAACTCTTACCTTGTATTAGAAAGTACATTCCGTACATTAGTCATATCACGCAAAATGGAACTGTCCAATACACGGGCATAGTGTTGTGTCATTTTTATATTGGAGTGGCCGAGCATCTTAGCTACATTCTCTATGCTCACACCATTGGCGAGGCAGACCGAGGTCGCATACGAGTGCCGCGCGGCGTGAGTGGTTAAATTCTTCTTTATCAGGCATAAATCGGCTATCTCTTTCAGGTAACTGTTCATCTTCTGGTTGCATGGAACAGGCAGCAATACATTTCTCTTTTGGCAAATGGGATGGTCGGCATATTTGCGGAGAATTTCCAAAGGAATGTCAAGTAAAGGGATATTGCACATGTTCTTTGTCTTTTGCCGTGTCTTGCGAATCCACAGGTTGCCATTCGCATCTTCTACGATGTGTTCGGGAGAAAGTTGCTGTACGTCAATGAACGCCAACCCGGTGAACGAAGAAAGAAGCATCAAAGCAAGGGAGATAGGTTTAGAGAAGAATAAAAGCAAGGCGTTGTAAATAAACGGATTTGCTATTGTTTGCCATTACAGCCAAACAGCAGGGAAAGGCAGGATAATGCAAGGTTTCCGCTACCAAGTCATTACCTGTTCCGCTACCTGACTGAAGCCTGAGAAACAGCGTTCCTAATGCTTGTAAACAAGCATTATACGTGCAGCAAGGGCTTCAAATCCGCAGATTTAACAGCGTCCGTTCCGTTTGCGCCGTTCTGCCCCGTTTCCAATTCTGTCGGTCGGCAATGTATCACTAATATTGCAACCAAAAAAGTTATGGCAATGAAGACAGAAATGAAAGTGCTGCTCTATATCAAGCGCAGCGAAAAGGACAAGGACGGACAGTCGCCCCTCATGGGCAGGATAGCCGTCAGGGGTAAGAACAACTCCATCGCGCAGTTCTCCTGCAAGTTCAAGGTGGACGTGAGGCTGTGGAACGCCACGGCGCAACGGTGTACGGGCAAGAGCAGGATGGCGGTCATGGCAAACCGGGAGATTGAACGTACACTGCTGCTGTTGCGCCAGCGTTTCAACGAACTTAAAGACATCAAGGAGGTTGTTTCGGCAGAGGAAGTGAAGAACGCCTACCAAGGGCTGGCGGAATCGCAGGACACCATCATGAAGCTGTTTGCGGAGCATAATGAGGAATATGCCTTGCGCGTAGGCGTAAACCGTTCCGCAACCAGCTATTACCATTACACGAACACTTACCGCCACCTCGCCACCTTCCTGAAAGACAAGTACCGCCTTTCAGACATGCCTGTCAAGCAGTTAGACGAGAATTTCATCGAGAATTTCGACATGTACATGCGCACCGTCAAGCGGTTTATGCCTAAGACCATACTCGGACATGTAAACCGCCTGAAAAGCGTGATGATGCTTGCCGTGTTCCGTGGCATTATCCCGTTCAGCCCGTTCAAAGGCTACAGATCACAAAAGCCGGAGTTCAAGCAGATGTACCTTACGGAAGAGGAACTGGGCAAGTTCGCCAGCATGACTTATGATACGCCCAACCGCAACTTCACGAGGGACATGTTCCTGTTCTCGTGTTGGACGGGCATCTGTTACTGCGACATGAGGGCGTTGACGGAGAAGAACCTCGTGAAAGCCGAGGATGGGAGCCTGTGGATTCATACCGAACGGCAGAAGACCGGAACGCCCGAATGTGTAAGGCTGATGGAAATACCGCTCGCTATATTGGAGAAATACAAGGGCATGGATGCCAACGGCAAACTGTTGCCCATGCTTACGAAAGAGAGCATGAACATCCATCTGAAGAAAATGGCCGTGATGTGCGGCATCAACCGTCCGATTTCATTTCATCAGGCCAGGCATACCTTCGGCAGCATAATCTGTCTGTCACAGGGCATTCCCATCGAAACGGTAAGCAAAATCATGGGACACAAGCATATCAAGACCACGCAGCGGTACGCGAAAGTCACGCAGGACAAGATTGACCGCGATGTGGACAAGCTGAATGAAGCCATTGGCGGTAAATTTTCCCTGTTCGGGATTGACGCAGCCCCTTCCACGATACGCAAGGACAACACCCGGCGTAGGATAAATCCGAGTTGGAAACAAAGGGCTATTGTCAAACAAATGATGGAGGGATAAGCCATGCGCAGCACGTTCAAGCTATTGTTCTACATCAACCGACAGAAGTTGAAGAAGAACGGCAAATGCCCTGTCATGGGACGTATTACCCTTGACGGCAAGGTCAGCCAGTATTCTACAGGGTTGGAGGTCGAGCCTGCGTATTGGGAAGCCGACACGGGCAGGGCTTCCACCGACGGGCGAAAGGAAAGCCTTGACTGCGAGAAGAAAAAGGAACTGGTCAGGCTGAATGATGCCTTATCCGCACTGGAAGCCAAAGCCCGTGCCGCCTACAAGGAGAACGTGGACAGTTACGGCTTCGTGTCGGCAGAAATCATCAAGAACGCCGTGACGGGCAAGTCGCAGGTGAAGGAAACCCTGCTTGCGCTAATGGACGAACATAACGAAGAATATGCCAAGCATGTGGGCATTGACAGAACAAGGCACAGCTATGTCCGCTATCTGACCACACGCAAGCACATTCACAATTTTATGAAGTACAAGTACAACATGGAGGACATGCCGTTGCGCTCGCTGACCATGCGCTTCATGACCGACTTCACGTTTTACCTTTCCACCGTGCTGAGATTGAAAGTGTCGGCATACAACGACTATCTCATCCTGCTGCACAAGATGACGCGGCTCGCCTTGAAGAAGCATATTCTCAAACGCGACCCTTTCGCGGGACACAAGATAGAGAAGGTTCCGGTGAACCACCGCTACCTGACGGGTGAGCAGTTTGAGAAGCTGTTGAAAGCCAAGTTGCCCACATACCGACTTTGTCATACGAGGGACTTGTTCGTCTTTTCGACTTTTACGGGCATCGGGAGGGCGGATTTAGCGAATTTGACGGAGGACAACATCATCACGAAGGAGGACGGTAGCAAGTGGATTCACATCGCACGTCAGAAGACCAAGGCGGAGTGCCATATCAAATTGTTGGACATACCCTTGCGCATCATTGAGAAATATCGCGGAGAAGGCAAGGACGGCAAACTGTTTTATGTGCCAATCACCGGAAACCTCAACCGCAGCCTGAAAATGATTGCCGAACAATGCGATTTGGACTGCCATCTTACCTACTATCAAAGCCGTCACTCCTTCGCAACCCTGATTTGCCTGAACAACGGCGTGCCGATAGAAAGTATCAGCAAGATGATGGGGCATTCCTCCATCCGCACCACGCAAATCTATGCGGAAATCACCAACCAAAAGGTGAGCCGTGACTTGGCTGTACTATCCGAGACCACCAAAGGCAAGTTTTCCCTGCCTGATGACGGGATGCCATCGCGTGTATTCAAATGCGGCAATTACAGCGGTTGGAAAAAGGAATGTAAACGGAATTCAGACAATGAAAAATGATGCGGACATGGAAAGGGGAATAATCACAATCAATGAAAACGGGGCGGTCACGATGCAGACCGCTCCCGTTTGGATGACGCAGCAGGAGATGTCCGATGCGTTCAATGTGTTCGGTTGCGACATTCGCAAGGCTATTGCTGCCATTTACAAAAACAATGAATTGTCGGAAGAGGAAACGGTGCGGCACGTCAGACAGGACGGTAGGACTTGCTATGACGTGTACAGCCTTGAGATGGTGATTGCCGTGGCTTTCAGGTTGCGAAGCCGGGAGGCAATGGCTTTCCGAAAGTTCGTCATTGAAAAGTTGTACACCGTAAGCCGTGAAAAGCCTGTAAATTTGTTCTTTTCGCTGTCCGTAGCCAATCCACGGTGTATGTGTTAGCGGTCAGGATATAACATTACGCAAAGAAAGCCGATGGCGACAAGTTAGTTGTCCGACCAATCGGCTTTCTTTGTTTTTGCACGTTCTGTTTTACGTTTCCAAGCGGTAGGCATTCCGATAGCCGCTCATCAGCAGCTTTTCGATGTCGGATTCCTTGTACAGGATTTTGCCACCCAACTGGTAGTAAGACACCATCCCGTTGTTACGGTAGTCCTGCAAGGTACGTCGGCTCACCTTGAGCCATGCCGACACCTCCTTGTCTGTAAGGAACTGTTCGTTACCCAGCGAAGCCTTATGGCTTGCGTCCATTCTTTCGATGCCTTCGAGCAGAGCATCCAGTTGTCCGATGAAGCCGACCTCCAGTTCACGGTCGGCAAGAATCAAGTCGTTCATAATTTACAGTGGATTTAGTGGTTACACTTTCGATTATCTGATTAGATGCTACAGCCACGATAGGCTGCATCCTTGCGTCTGTCCTCCACAAATCGGACGATGCGCTGCACATCCTCCGGCTTGTAGAAAATCTTATGCCCGATTTGCGAGTAAGCCAGCGTACCGTTATCGCGGAGCGTCTGCAAGGTGCGCGGACTGATGCGCAACTGTTGGCAAACTTCTTGGTTGTCCATCCAACGGCTGAACCGTTTCCCTTCTCTCTTGCGGAGGATTTCATTCACCCGGTCGGACAGGCGGTTGAGCTTGCCGACCATTTCCTCATACTTTTCTTTCGAAATAATTACTACATTCATTTCTTATACTGATTTTAGTGTGAATAATCCGTTTTGCCTGCAAAGTAAATCCGTTGTTCGTATGGAACAATGGATTTGCAATGAGGTGGCAGCTTGTGGCAGCAAGTGGTCGGGAGTGGCGTTATCCACTGAACCCGTAACGGCTGCTTCAAGTGTCCGTGCTGCAAAGAAAAGCGAAGTCCGGCATAATCCAATCGCTTCGCACTTGCGTGGCAGCATTTGGCGTCGGTGTGGTAACCTGTGGCGTTCTTCTGTTTCTCAAAGGGCATTTCCTTAAATCCATCCCGACCGCTCCAATTAAGCCCTTAAAATTCCCAATGCCCGTTTCATGCACAATGGCAAAACGGCGCAGCATAAACTGTTTAGCCAATGCGCAAAGTGCAAAACCATACATTGTTGCCACACTCCGTCCAATCCTTTGACTGTCTGTTTTATAGCCATTTCCTTTGCAACCGATAATCGGTCAACTGTGCGCACAACGACCAACATTGTTAAACATTTAATTCAAACAAGTATGAAGAAAAATTTAAGCAGCCAAAGTATGGATGCAGCATTGCAGGATTTTTTAGGTAACAAGCCGAGTATGGAAACCCCGAAGCCAGAACCTCAGCCTGCCGACACGCAGGAACAGGTAAGTGAGGCTGTGCAGGAAAAAGCAGATGAAGCCGTGCAGGAACAGACGGATGAAACTCCGCAGGTGGTACGTCGCATCAGCGGCAAGCAACGCCGTGCTTCATTGGAGGAGTACAAGGAATCTTTTCTCACCGTTCCATCCATTGAAGACCGCAAGCCTGTGTTTCTTAGCCGCAGCACGCGCGATGCCCTAGACCGCATCGTCCGCATGTTGGGCGAGCGGCGGATGAGCGTGTCTGGACTGGTGGAGAACATCGCACGCCAGCATCTTGCCGCCTACGGGGAGGACATCGAGGCATGGCGTAAACTCTGAGAATTAAGGGACTGACCGAGGATGTTAGGAATAGAGTTACTCTGAACCAATCCAACGGAGTTTTGAGGGGAGCAAGTTTGTGTTTCGGGCATACCGAAACCGCCTGCTCCCACTCATGGACTCCGTGGAAGCTACATCCCGTTGGTCTAATTGGTATTCACATTCTAATCATTAGAAATCAATGGAACAGAAACGGAAAACTGGCAACAGAAACAAGGGAGGCCGCCCCAAGAAGGGAGCGGCAGACAAGCTGAAATACCGCCTCACGGTGAAGATGGCGACATCGGACTACTATACGCTGAAAGGCAAGGCACGGAGTGCGGGTATATCCGCCGGGGAGTTCCTGCGCCGTTGCATGAGGGACGGGCAGGTTAAGGAACGGCTTACGCCGGAACATACAGATTACGTCCGCAAGCTCTGCGGTATGGCGAACAACCTGAACCAGCTTGCGCACAAGGCGAACGCCGCAGGCTTCGTCACGGTGAGGATGGAGTGCCGCATACTTGTGGCACGTATCGAAGAACTGCTGAACTTAATCCTCTTATGACAACCGGATATGATAGCTAAAATCGTCAAAGGAAGCTGTTTCGAGGGTGTGGTAAACTACATTCTTGACAAGGAAAAGGACGCTAAAATCCTCGTCTGTGGTGGTCTGTTTGCCGAGGACAAGGACACGATAGCCATGAGCTTCGAGGCACAATCGAAGATGAATACAAAGGTAACGAAGCCCGTCGGACACATCTCTTTGGCTTTCCATAAGGAGGATGAACACCGTCTGACCGACCGCGCAATGGCAGGGATAGCGTTGGAATACCTGAGGAAAATGGGGATAACCGACACGCAAATACTCATCGTGCGCCACTTCGACAAGGAGCATCCGCACGTGCATATAGCGTTCAACCGAATCGCCAATAATGGTAGGACAATCACAGACCGCAACGAGCGGATACGCAGCGCGCGCATCTGCAAGGAACTGACGAAGAAATATAACCTGTACTTCGCCAGTGGCAAGGAGAAGGTAAAACTACACCGCCTGAAAGAGCCGGACAAGACCAAGTACGAGCTTTATACTATCCTTAAATCGGAGGTTTCAAGATGCGGAAACTGGCGGCAATTAGCCGCTAATTTGGAGAAACAAGGCGTGGATATGCGGTTCAAGTACAAGGGCAAGTCGGACAAAGTGCAAGGTGTAGTTTTCACCATGAACGGCTATTCGTTCAGCGGTTCCAAGATTGACAGGCGGTTCAGCTATGCCAAAATTGATACGGCATTGGAACGGAACAGGCACAATGAACGGCAGGAAATCATATCATCGCCGTATCGTGAAGAACTGCCTATACTCCCATCCGAACCAAGGGGCAACGATGATTTGTACAGCAGTTCGATTGGTCTTTTCATGCCGGACAATGCAAACGCTCAGGCAGATGAGAACTATTTTGAGGAACAGCTAAAACGCAGGAACAAGAAAAAGAAACAACGTAAAATAAGATTCTAAATATGGATAATAACGAAGTATATGCGCTCTTTGAGGACATCAAAAATGGCTTAAAGGGCATCAATGACAGATTGGAGAACGCATCCAAAGTAAGCAGCAGTCAATCAGAAGAACAAGCTCCTGCAATGGATTTGGCTTCCATAAAGGATTTGTTTGACAGTTCTGCAAAGGAACATCAAGAGCAAACCAATGCCATGCTGACCAAATTCGGGGAAGCGGAAGTAAAGACATCGAACAGGATACTGGGTCTGTTGCGTGATCTGAAAGAGTCGTTTGCCCGAAGTTCGGAAGAACGAAAGGATGAGCCGCAGGAACATATCCACCGCCACAGTTTCGACATCCGGTCAAGCAAGGTGTTTTCTCTTTTGGTCGGCATGGGCATCGTGTGCAGCTTTTCCGTCTGGGGCAACATCGAGCTTTGGAAATCCAAGCGACAGTATGCGGACGATGCGTTGAAGTTCCGTGTCATCCGCTCATGGGGAGGCTGCAATGCTAATCATATCCTTTGGCTGAATGACGTGTTTGACATCCACCGCAACGAGGAAGCCATCGAATGGATACGACAGGAGGCTGACGGTTACGACAAGGGGTTAAAGACCTTGTCGGACAGTCTGATGCAGGAGAAGCTGAAAGTAAAACAAACGAAGAATAACAATAACCAAAAGTAAAGTGAATGACATCGGTAAGAGTGAAATTCCGTCCTTCTTCCGTAAACGGCAAGGAGGGCAGCATCTACTATCAGGTGATACACAACCGCGCGGTCCGCCAAATCAAGACGGATTGCCGGATACTTGAAAGCGAGTGGAACGGCAAGGTTTCGGCAGTTGCCATTCCTGTTTTGGCAGGCAATGAGCGTAAGAGCTACCTTCAATCGGTCGCAAGCCGGATAGAATGGGATGTAAAACGCCTGACGGCAATCATCGCATTGCTTGAAAAAGGAAACAAAGGTTACACGGTGGATGACATCCTCGTGAAATTCAACAGGCAAGCGGACGAGCAATCCTTGTCCGGCTTCATGCAAGGCATTATCAACCAGTTGAAACGGCTGAACAGAATCCGCACGTCGGAAACACACGCCGCCACGCTCTCCAGTTTTATGAAGTTCCGTGATGGTCAGGACATCCTATTGTGTGAAATAGACGGTGATATGATTATGCTCTATGAGGCATGGCTGAAAGCCAACGGCAACTGCCCCAATACAACCTCGTTCTATATGCGCATACTCCGCGCCGTCTATAACCGTGCCGTGGAAAAGGAACTGACGGAACAGAGGCATCCTTTCAAGTACGTTTATACAGGTATTGACAAGACCGTGAAACGTGCCGTACCATTGAAGGCTGTTAAGCGCATCAAAGAACTTGACCTAACATTGAAACCGCATCTGGACTATGCGAGGGATATGTTCCTCTTTTCGTTTTACACCCGTGGAATGTCGTTCATTGATATGGCTTATCTGAGGAAGTCGGACTTGAAGAACGGCATCCTCACATACCGCAGGAGAAAGACTGGGCAACAACTGACAATCAAGTGGGAGATGTGCATGGAGAAAATCGTGACCAAATATGCAGGCTGCTCCGCCACACAATACCTGTTACCGATAATAACCAATCCGTTAGCCGATGAACGGAAGCAATATCGCAATGCCCTCTGCCGGGTGAATGTGGCTTTGAAAGAGGTCGCACGGTTAGCAAATCTGTCAATACCGCTGACGATGTATTGTGCCCGGCACGGTTGGGCAAGTGCCGCCAAGAGCAAAAACATACCGATTTCCGTCATTAGCGAGGGAATGGGGCATGATTCGGAGGAAACCACGCGCATCTATCTTGCTTCGTTGGATTCCAATGCGATAGACAAAGCAAACAGCCTTATATTGAAAGACTTGTAATCAGAAGTTCTTAGGAGATTTGTTTTGCAAAAATCGGAATCTCTTTGGTAAGAGTTATAGTTATGCGGCAAAGTTAAGCAAAATATTGCAAATTCCGCGAAAAGTTCTCATATATAATGGGATATGAAGAGGTTTTCATATTGGATTGTTTAGCAAGTTGAGCATTCTCTTTCTGATAAGTCGCTAATTTACAGGACTCATGTCTTTACCATTATCTCTTACCAAAGAGAAAATGGCGAGGATATACGACAACATTGATATAAAGTTTACGGACGGCCTTCGAGGCATCATCGAAAACACAGGCGTAAAGCGTGTCGATTTCTGCGTGGGATATTTCAACCTGCGCGGCTGGAACCTGATAGTGGAACAGGTGGACAAACTGCCCGGCGATTATGTGTACGAGGATGACAAGCGAAAAATGAGGTATTGCCGCCTGTTGGTTGGCATGCACCGTCCCGACGAGGATTTGATACGCAGCCTCTATTCGCATCAGGAAGCCCTGCCCGATTCGGAATACGTGCAGCGTTGCAAGAGGCAGATTGCTGAGGATTTCAGGAAACAGCTTCTATTGGGATTGCCTTCCGCTGCCGATGAGCGGACTTTGCGCCGCCTGTCCGTGCAATTGAAGGAAGGCAAGGTGTGCGTGAAGCTGTATTTGAAAGAGCCGTTGCACGCCAAACTCTACCTTGCCCACCGTCCGGATGACAACTTCAACAAGATACAGGCCATCATGGGCAGCAGCAACCTGACGTATGCGGGGCTGACCCGGCAAGGTGAACTGAATGCAGAGTTTGCCGACAGCGACAGTGCGGAAAAGCTGGCACGGTGGTTTGACGACCGTTGGAATGAGCGTTTCTGCTTGGATATCACAGAGGAACTGGCTCGGATAATTGACGAGAGTTGGGCAGGTGACAAAATAATACCGCCTTATTATATCTATCTGAAAACCGCTTACCACCTGAGCCAAGAGGCACGAAGCGGCATCAAGGAGTTCACGCTTCCTCCGGAGTTCCGGCATGACCTGTTCGACTTCCAGCAGACTGCCGTAAAGATAGCGGCGAAGAACCTGAACAACGACAAGCGTGGCGGGGCTATGATTGGCGACGTGGTCGGCTTGGGTAAAACCATCACCGCCTGCGCCATTGCCAAACTGTATGAGATGGCCTTCGCCAGCAGCACGCTGATTATCTGTCCGGCAAACTTACAGGATATGTGGCGGAAATACATTAAGAAGTATGACTTGAAAGCGGAGGTGCAATCCATGTCAAAACCCATAGACGTGGATTCGGCACGCTATTACCGACTGATAATTGTGGACGAGAGCCACAACCTGCGCAATTCGGGCGGTATACGCTACCGCAATATCCGCAGCCTTATCGAGCATCAGGGCAGTAAGGTACTACTGCTCACCGCCACGCCCTACAACAAGGATTTTTCCGATTTGGGTAGCCAGCTCCGTCTGTTTATCAATGAAGACCAGGACTTGGGCATCCGACCGGAGGAATATATCCGCTCCATCGGTGGAGAAAGGGAATTCCAGCGGAAACACAGCGACATCCACATCCGTTCCATCCGCGCTTTCGAGAAAAGCCCGTATGCGGACGATTGGAACGAACTGATGAAGCTGTTCCTCATCCGCCGTACACGTACCTTCATCAAGGAAAACTATGCCCAAACGGACGAAGCCAACGGTCGGAAATACCTGTTGTTTCCCGATGGCACGAAATCTTATTTCCCCGACAGAGTACCCCGTGCCGTCAAGTTTGCCACAGCACCCGGCGACCAGTACAGCCGCCTCTATTCGTCTGAAATGATAAGTCTGATGGAAGAGCTGAAACTGCCTCGCTACGGACTTATTCATTTCTACGACGAGAACAAGGCCGAAGGCATACAGCCGCATGAAAGGCAGGTCATTGAAAACCTGTCGCGTGCGGGACAGCGCATGATGGGCTTCTGCCGGAGTACGTTCTTCAAGCGCATTGACAGCAGCGGCTTCGCCTTCCTGCTGACGCTCTACCGCCATATCCTGCGCAACACCGTGTTCATCTATGCTATCGACCACAAACTGCCGTTGCCCATCGGGGACGAGAGCTCATTGCCTGATGACTATATCGAAGACGAGGACGAAAACGAAAGCATGTTCAGTGATGCGGATGGTGACAGACAGGCTGACGGTGGTGGAATGCAGATTACATTCCCGACCGATTTCGAGTATTACATGGAGAAAGCAAAAGAGTGCTATTCCATCATAGAAAACCGAAATGCCTGCTCGTGGATTTCACCCAAATACTTCAAGCGTACCTTGAAACAGCAACTCCGCCACGACTGCGACATTTTGCTGAAGATGATTACACTTTGCGGTGTGTGGCAACCCGATACCGACCCGAAGCTGAACGAGCTGGAAACCCTTTTGGAAGAACGGCACGGGACAGACAAGATTATCGTGTTCACCCAATACTCCGACACGGCACACTATGTTTACCAACAGTTGAAAAAACGCGGATTGGCACACATTGCCTGTGCGACGGGAGGCAGCACGAACCCGACAGACATCGTGGAGCATTTCTCTCCAAAAAGCAATGACAAGGATTACTCCGCCGAAGAACAATACCGTGTGCTGATAGCCACCGACGTGCTCAGCGAGGGTCAGAACCTGCAGGATGCCCATGTCATCGTGAACTTTGACCTGCCGTGGGCCATTATCCGCCTTATCCAGCGTGCCGGACGTGTAGACCGTATCGGACAGACGGCCAATGAAATCTATTGCTATTCGTTTTTCCCTGCCGACGGCGTGGAGGAAATCATCCGTCTGCGGTCGCGTCTGAATGCCCGTATCAACGAAAATGCCCATATCGTGGGCAGCGATGAGGTATTCTTCGAGGGCAATGAGCAGAACCTACGCGATATGTTCAACGAGAAGAGTGGTTCGTTGGACGACGAGGACGATAACGATGTGGACTTGTCCTCGCAGGCTTACCAGATATGGAAGAACGCGACGGATGCCGACCCGAAACTGAAAAAAGCCATTCCGACATTGAGCAATGTCGTGTACTCCACAAAACCTGCCGGAGAAGGGCTTCCGGGCGGTGTCATCACTTATGCCAAGACCTACAACGACTTCGATGTGCTGACATGGCTTGATGCGGACGGGAACGTAGTGAGCCAATCGCAAAAACGCATCCTGAACGCCTTGGCTTGCGATGCGGACACTCCGGCCTTGCCACCGCACGCCAACCATCATGAACTGGTGGCCAAGGCTGTGGAAGCCATTGGTAATGAGACAACGACCGTTGGCGGCATATTGGGCAACCGTTTCAGCACTCGTTACCGCATCATCACGTTGCTGGAAAGCTATTACAAGAATCCCCCGACACTTTTCTTTTCGCAGGAAAACAAGGAGATGCTGAAACTGGCCATCGATGACATCTACAACTACCCGTTGCTCGAAGGAGCCAAATTCACTCTGGGGCGGATGTTGCGCACCAACACCAGCGATGAGATAGTGGAATATGTGTTGGAGATGCGAAAAAACGGGACGCTATGCCGTATTGATGAAGACAGGGACAGCCATAAAGACCCGGTCATCATCTGCTCGATGGGACTGAAAGAAAAGTAAGAAGAAACAGTAAAATAAGGAAAGTACACTATGCGACGAAATACATTCAACGAATATATCAAGGATGCTAACTTCCGCGGTCTGTTCATCACCGAAATGGGCTGGAACAGATTCCGTGGACAGGCGGAACTCGCGCCGATTGTCATTGATGATACAGAATATCACGTAACCACCGTGGCCGAGCGCAACGGTTTTCAGGTGCTGACCTGTCCCGTAAAGGAAATCCCCAACACAACGGTCTGCAAAAGGATAGACAGCAAATTGCGGCGCAACGCCAACGACTATATCTGCATTTTCTTCATCCCCGACACGGAGCACCAGCAATGGATTGCCCCGATAAAGACCGTGGAGAAACGCGACATCGTGACCATAGAGTACGAGAATGCGGACAAGGCCGACTTCCTGTTCTCCAAGCTGCCCGACCTGTCGTTTGACATTGACGAACAAACCACTATCGTGGACGTGAAGGAGCGCATACAGGGCGCGTTTGCCGTGAACTCGGAGAAAATCACCAAGGACTTTTACAGCGGCTTTCGTAAGGAACACAAGGCTTTTGCGGAGTTCATCAGTGGCATCGACGACCAGATACCTACCACGGAGAACCGCAACAAGCAGTGGTACACGTCCGTCATGCTCAACCGTCTGATGTTCTGTTACTTCATTCAGAAAAAAGGCTTTCTTGACGGCAATTTCGACTATTTGCAGGAAAAGCTTAAGTGGGTGCAGCGTGAGCGAGGGGAAAACCGTTTTTTCAAGACGTTCTACCAAGGTTTTCTTTCAGAACTGTTCCACGACGGATTGAACTCGCCCAAGCACAGCGACGAGTTCGAGAACGTGTATGGGCGCATACCATATCTTAACGGCGGCATGTTCGAGGAGCATCAGTTGGAACGTGAATACAAGGACATCGACATCAGCGATGATGCTTTTGTCGGCCTGTTCAAATTCTTCGATAAGTGGCGGTGGCATCTCGACACACGCATCACGGCAAGCGGAAAGGACATCAACCCTGATGTGCTGGGCTATATCTTCGAGCAGTACATCAACGACCGTGCACAGATGGGTGCCTATTACACCAAGGAGGACATTACCGAGTATATCGGAAAGAACTGCATCCTGCCGTTCCTCATGGACAAGGTGGCGGAAACTTCGCCCGAAGCGTTCAAGCCGGATGGTTATGTGTGGCGCACGCTGCGTGAAAGCGGTGACCGCTATATATATGATGCCGTGAAGAAAGGGCATACGGCAGACTGGCAGAGCCGCATTCCTGAAAACATTGCTATTGGACTTGACACTACTAAGCCCGACCTGCTGGAACGCCGTAAGGACTGGAATACGAAAACGTCGGACGCTTTCGCACTGCCTACGGAGATATGGCGCGAAACGGTGGAACGGTTACAACGCTGTGAGGAGGTACTCGCTAAAATCAGAAAAGGCGAAATCACGCACATCAACGACTTCGTCACTTACAACCTTGACATCCGCTCGTTTGTCTATGACCTGTTGCACAATACTGATGACCGTCTATTTGTCCTCCACTTCTACAAGGCATTGCAGCGTGTCACCATCCTTGACCCTACCTGCGGTTCGGGGGCTTTCCTTTTCGCCGCCATGAACATCCTTGAGCCGCTTTATGAGGTGTGCATCGAGCGGATGCAGGAGTTCAACGCGCAGAATTCCAACTGGTTCAAGCCGGAACTGGAAGAAATCGCCCACAAGTACCGCAGCAACATCCAATACTTCATATACAAGAGCATCATCCTGCGCAACCTTTATGGTGTGGACATCATGGTGGAGGCAACCGAGATAGCCAAGCTGCGCCTGTTCCTGAAGATGATGGCGGTGGTGGAGGTGGACTTCCGCGCCGACAATATGGGTCTTGACCCATTGCCGGACATCGACTTCAACATCCGTTGCGGCAACACGTTGGTAGGGTATGCCACGGAAAAGGAACTGGCCAAAGACCTCGACAACCCTTCCGACTTCAACCAGATGTGGGCGAATGACGAGTTCAAGGACAAACTGAAAACCGAAATGCAGCTTGTCGCCACGGCTTACGAGACATTCAAGGCAGTGCAATTCACGCAAAGCGAAGACATGGCTGTGTTCAAACAGGCAAAACGAGGACTAAATGAACGCCTTGCCAAACTCAACGAACTGCTCAACCGCCGTCTGCACAAGGCTACCACGACCATGCCATATGAGAATTGGCTTACTACACATCAGCCATTCCATTGGCTTGCTGAATTCTATCAAATTATCCATGATAATGGAGGGTTTGACGTGATTATTGGTAATCCGCCTTATGTAGTCTATGTTGAATCAAAATTTCAATACAGAATTGATAATTCATATCTGACAAAAGATTGTGCAAACCTATTTGCTTTTTGTATTGAAAGAAGCCAAAACCTTATTAATATAGAAGGTCGATTTGGCATGATTGTTCCGAATAGTAGTATTTCTGCGAATAAGATGTATCAGTTACAGAAAATAATTACAGATAAAAAAGAAACTTGGATTAGCAATTATGCTTGGCGGCCTTCCAAACTATTTGAAGGAGCAGATATGCTCTTAGCAATTATTATTAATGTCTATGCCTCAAAAAACAAAACGAATAGTACAATATATCATAAATGGCACAATGAATTTCGACCTTGTTTATTTCAGTGTGTGCATTATATTGACGTAACACAGGCAAAGAAAGTTGGGACAATCCCTAAAATGCCATCGAGAATAGTAATGTCAATTCTTTCTCGTATGCAAGAAGTTTCAGGTAACCATACTTTAGTAGAATCGTTTAAACCCCAAAGCGAATTTAAACTATTTTATTTCAGAGCGGTACAGTATTGGTTTAAAGTCCTTAATAGAGAGCCAATCTTTGAGGAAGATGGAGTTCAAAAAGTCACTGGAGAAATGAAAGTTATATATGCGGAAAATTTAGAAGAACGTGATGTTTTGATAGCGATACTATCTTCTAATATATTCTTTTTGCATTATATTATTTGGTCCAGTTGTCAAGTCGTAAATAGTCGTGATTTTAATTTCAACATAGACATTAGAGGTATAGAAGATTGTATATTCAATAAACTTGCATCTTTAGGAAGTTTATTGCAAGAAGATTATCAATTGAATAGCAAAATTAGAGAACGAAATTATTCGAAAAAGGGGCGAGTATTCTGTATGAAGAAACAGCATTTTTATATTAAATGCTCAAAAACTATTATTGATAAAATTGACTTTCTTCTTGCTAAGTATTATGGTTTTACCGAAGAGGAAGTAGACTTCACCATCAATTACGACATAAAATATCGCATGGGCGATGAACTAAATATGGAGGAATAAAGAATGAAAGAGTTAACAGAAGAAACAGCAAATAAAATATTTGACAGCTTAGGGAAATCCATTTCGGTATTTGAAAAACATGCGGATGATTGTGCTTCCTATCTTAAAGCGTTAGAAATAATGCCAGAAACAGATGAGAGAAAGACTTTCAAAAGTATTTTAAGGACAAACCTCATACTTTCCTATATAAATTTAGATTTTCTGACTGCATTTAGACAATACCTATCTAGAGAACTCAATACGAACTATGATAAACGTCAAGCCATGACAAAGCTTAATATCATAATGTGTGAGGGATATAAGAAAATATATGGATTTGGTCAGCAGCATAACAAGTCTTTTTGGGCTACTCAAATTAAAAATGCGGTGGATTTTTTAAAAGAATATAATGAAGAATATACAAAAATTGAAAATGAGCTTACTGCTTTAAACTCTACCAATGTGTTTGATAAGAATATAAGAAATTTAGCAGTTCATTATGATGAAGACCCATTGAAAGTCTATGCGATGTTATTATCAATAAATGCAGAAGAAATAACAAATAGATGCATTTTGTTTTGGAGAGTGATGGAGCACATATCAAAATTTGTGAGAGATATAACTTGTTCGTTTGAACTACGATTGAAAACTAAATGTTAATTGTCTTATGAAAGATATTGTGACCGCATATCTGGGTAATAAGGAACTATTAGGCAGGTGGAAGACAGGCTTTCTTGCTTCGCGCAAGATTGCCTCTTCAGCCATATTGCCCACACTCGATTGGGCGGTGGAAATAAGCAAACGGACGGATGTTGCCGTGGTGAGCGGTTTCCACTCACGCCTCGAAAAAAATGTGCTCAAATTTCTGCTGCAAGGCCAGTGCGGCATCATCATAGTACTTGCCCGTGGTATGTATCGTAAACTTCCCAAAATCTATGATGTTGCCATAAACGACAACCGCCTTCTTATTATTTCACTCGAAAAAGAAACCGTCACCCGTGTTTCTGAACGCACCGCTCACAAACGGAATAAATATGTCGAAAAATTGGCTGATGAGCTAAGGCAAATATACTCTCTATGATAACTTACCCTCAATAGCTAAAACTTAATCGAAATACATTTAATGACCTACATTTAATGACAAAATATCCGCCATTTCATACAGCCGTTTTGATTTTATTTGTTACCTTTGCATCAGTTGATTGACATATTGGAATAGAGCAGAATGGTGAACTTCGGTGGTTTCTAAATCGAGCATCAAAAAAGCAAGATTGTAACAAACAACGTAACTATCTGAATCACACGTGTAAACTTCCATTTTCTTCTTATCGTTGCCAAGTGGCAAAAAAGCAAGATGCAGCGGATATATGCAGACTTTCCGTTACGAATGCATTACCTGTTTATGATGATAGAAGCCTCTCCTAAATCATTTTCGTAAGGCTGTAAAACAACAGTTTAGCCGGGATTTGAGGGTGTTCTTTTCATAATAGGTTAAAATATCTTCTCAATGGATTTTTTTGCACTTGTCCGCACCATTCTGCAAACGGATGATTAGCTCTATTGGCTATAATTTTGCAAACAAAAATAGAGCTGTTTATGGAAGAATTAAAAGTAACGTTTTACCTCAAGAAGAACGAGGAAAGAGCCGACGGGACGATGCCCATTCTGGGGCGAATCCGCATCGGCAAGTCAATGGTGCAGTTCAGCACCAAGGTGTATGTCATTCCCTCCCTATGGGATGTCAAGTCAGGAAGGGCTGTGGGCAAAAGCAAGCCAGCCGCAGCCACCAACAAGGAGCTTGACAGAATTACGCTGGACATCCATTCCGCCTGCAAGGACTTGCTGGCGAAAAAGGAAAGCGTATCAGCGTTGGAGGTGAAAAATGCCTTTCAGGGCATCTCATCCGAACAGGAAACCCTTGTATCGTTTTATGGCAAATGCAATGAACGGTTTTACGAGAAAGTTGGTACAAACCGAAAAATGGAAACTTATAAACGGTACGGTGTGGCATTGAACCACTTGAAAGATTTTCTCAGGCAGAAATATCATGTAAAGGACATGCCGTTCCAAGCTCTTACTCCATCCTTCGTTTCCTCTTTTGACCTCTATCTCCGTGCAGACCTGAAAATGGCATTGGGGACAGTGAACAACATCATCGGACGCTTGCGCAGCGTCATCAAGTCGGCACTCAATGACGGGCTTTTGCGCAAAGACCCTTTTAACGGTTATACGTTTGATTATCCGCAGATTGTTCCGAAATTCCTTTCCGAAAAGGAACTGGAACAGATGATGAACACTCCATTGCCGAAACCTAACCTCAATCTTGTGCGTGACGTGTTTCTCTTTTCTGTTTTTACCGGCATCGCCTTCAGCGACATACGCAATCTCACCCGAAAGAACCTTTCAAAAGCAGAGGACGGTGTCTGGTGGATTCATAGTGCGCGTAGAAAGACCGGGACGCCTTTCCATGTCCCATTGCTGGATTTGCCATTGGAACTTATTAGCAAGTACCAGGGCATTGCTCCTAATGGCAGGCTTTTCCCGATGCTCAGTTGCAGCAAGACGAACATCAACCTGAAAAAGATAGCGTCAATATGCGGAATCGAACGCCGGGTAACCTTTCATCAGGCAAGGCATACCTATGCCTCGGTAATCACTCTTTCTCAGGGCGTTCCGCTTGACACGGTGCGCGAATTGATGGGTCATCGCGACTGGAGGGCAACACAAATTTATGCGCATCTTACCAACGACAAGGTAAGCGAGGATATGGGCAGGTTGCAAGAACGTATCGGTAACAAGTTCGAGTTGACAGACAATGAAAGGGCGGAAGTTGTTATTTCAACGCCCCAAATCAAACGTACCAAAAGGATGAGACCATGAGACAGGAAAGAAAGACCACTTACAATACTTTCGCAGTATTGTTTTATATCAACCGACAAAAGGTGAAGAAAAACGGCCTGTGTTCTCTTATGGGCAGGATTTCCATCAACACCGAGGTCGCGCAGTTCTCCACGAAAATGGAAGTTCAGCCTGACTTGTGGGATGCAAAGGCATACCGTCTGACAGGCAAAAGCCGCACCGCCAAAGAGACCAATGCCAGGATAGACAGGCTTGAAGAGGACATACGCCGCTATTACAAAGAAATCCTTGACGAACAGGGGTATATCACAGCGGAGCTTGTAAAGAATGCCGTGAACGGCATCGGGCAACACAAGCGGAAGTTGTTGGAGCTATATCGTGAGTATATGGAGGACTTTGCCAAACGTGTGGGGATTAACCGTGCTCCAAGCACCCTGAGAAGCCATAAGACATCTTATTGCAATCTACAGAATTTTATCCGTGAGCATTATGGCATTGAGGACATCCCACTCAAACAATTGGATTATGCGTTCATCGAAAAGTACGACAAATACTTGCGTGTGGAAAAGGGATTTTCAGGCATGACCATAGAGAACCACATCATCATGTTGAAAACAACGACAAGGACAGCAATGGCACAAGGTACAATCCAATACAATCCCTTCGCTTCGTTCTCGCCTGAAAAGGCATTGAGGAAGCACCGCCATCTGACCACAGACGAACTGCAGAGGTTGATGAATACGCCTATCCGGGAAAAGTTCCTGTGTTTTGTCCGCGACCTGTTTGTCTTTAGCACGTTCACTGGCATCGCATATGCGGATATGTGTAGTCTGAATATTTCCAATTTGGACACGGACAGCCAAGGAAATCTTTGGATAAGGTTCAAACGTCAAAAGACAAAAAGCGAGTGTAATATACTTCTCCTTGATGTTCCAAGGGGCATCATGGAAAAATACGAGTGTGAACGGAAAAGCGATAGACTTTTCAATATGCCCTGCCGTTCCGCTCTGACCAACAACATGCCGAAACTGGCCAAGCTTTGTGGCATAGAGCGTCGGCTTACCTACCATATGGCAAGGCATAATTTCGGGACCCTTATCACTCTTTCTCAGGGGGTTCCGTTGGAAACCGTATGCCAGATGATGGGACATAAGAACATGAGCACCACGCAAATCTATGCCCGTTTGACCCATCAGAAAGTGGACGAGGACATGAAGAAACTGACCAAACGCATCGGAACCAAATTCCGTATGCCTGAATGGAACAAGGATAAGGAAAACATTAAAAACATACATTATGGACAGGGGAATTATTACCATCAGTGAAAATGGGGCAGTCACTATTCCGATTGTTCCCGTTTGGATGACACAGCAGGAAATGTCCGATGCGTTCAATGTATTCGGCTGCGACATCCGCAAGGCTGTATGTGCAATTTACAAGAACATGGAATTGTTGGAAGGAGAAACCATGCGTCATGTCAAACATGACGGCAGGATTTGCTATGACGTGTACAGCCTTGAAATGGTAATAGCCATAGCCTTCAGGCTGCGGACTAAGGAGTGTATGGTTTTTAGGCGGTTCATCATGGACAAGCTCTGTTCAGCCAAAAGAGAAGACTCCGTCTATTTGTTCTTTTCGCTGTCCGATACCCATCCACGATGCACGTGTTAGGGTAAAGTAAGCGAAACGACCATTCTATAAACAGAGCAAGCCGATGGTCGGGCAGTTATCCTGCCGCCATCGGCTTGCTCTGTTTTCGCACGTGTCAAATCACGTTTCCAAGCGATAGGCGTTCCGATATCCGCTCATCACCATCCTTTCAATGTCAGATTCCTTGTACAGAATTTTGCCGCCCAACTGGTAGTAGGCAATCATCCCGTTGTTGCGGTAGTCTTGCAAAGTGCGGCGGCTCACCTTGAGCCATGCCGAGACCTCCTTGTCCGTCAGGAACTGTTCTTTACTTGGCGAAGTCTTGTGGTTTCCGCCAATTCTTTCGATGCCTTCAAGCAGGGCATCCAGCTTTCCGATGAAGCCGACTTCCAATTCTTGGTCGGCAAAAATCAACTCATTCATAAATTGCAGTATTTACAGTGGATTTAGTGGTACATTAAACTCTACTTTTTAAATTGTCCTGCCACGCCATGCGGCATCCTTGCGCTTGTCCTCCACGAGCCGGACAATGCGCTGCACGTCCTCCGGTTTGTAGAAAATCTTATGCCCAATCTGGGAGTAAGCCAGCGTTCCGTTGTCGCGGAGCGTCTGCAAGGTGCGGGGGCTGATGCGCAACTGCTGGCAGACGTCTTGATTGTCCATCCAACGGCTGAGCTTTGCTTTTTCGTGCTTGCCGATGATTTCATTCACCCGGTCGGACAATAGGTTGAGCTTGCCGACCATTTCCTCAT
>OJQN01000297.1_pt1 | contig 22610 bp, 15 predicted proteins | sample 1598881 | NCBI WGS metagenome assembly OJQN01 (sample SAMN03922512, study PRJEB24848) | human gut metagenome | isolation source: stool sample | host: Homo sapiens | place: Germany | collected 2010-02
TGCCGTACGGGTGCGTACAAGTACAGACCGTACAGGTTGTACGAACTTCTTCCGTGAAAAAATGCACTTTTTATGGACAGGGGTGGACAAGCGGCTCGATGCCCACAAAGCCCCGCACCCTGCGGCCACCGGGCAGGGCGATGTTATGTACTGCACCAGAGTCCCTAGCGTGGGAACTCTGGTGTTTTTTGCTTCCTGCCTGAATATACGGAAAATTTTGCAGGAAAGGCGAAAAAGCGGCAGAACTGCAACGGAAAAAGAAAAAAGCCCTTACTGGTTGCAGATTTGCAACAGCAAGGGCAGAGGGGAAACCGTATATTGAACAAAACGGCAGAGCGTATTATAATGAGGAAAAAGCTCAAAAAGGAGGGCCGACCACATGGCACAGGAATATCTGCCCGCACCATCCAACATCCGTCTTGCGGACTTGATGAAAGAGCACAACATCAGCCAACCAGAACTCGCCAAGGAGATCGGCTGCTCCAAGAGCACCATCAGCCGTTTTATTAGTGGTGCGAAAGGAACCCTGACCCATGAGCAGGTGCTAAAGATTGCAAGGCTGTTCAAAGTGTCCACGGATTTCCTGCTGGGAGAAACCAACATCCCCGACCGCAAAAATTACGACATTGCCGAACTGGGCTTGTCCGTAGAAGCCGCAAAGAACCTCTACACAGGGCGCATCAATGCGGAGGTGGTCAACCTGCTGCTGGAAAACGCTCGCTTCGCAGAACTTACTTACCGCATATCGCAGTATTTTGATGATACTTTTGCGTCTGGTATCGCAGCACAGAATGCCATGCTTTCCACCCTGAGCAATCTGCTTCGCACGAAGGTCAAGACCCCGGAAGCAGCCAAAGCCGCAAAGGACATCAGCCTTCGGAGAAAGCCGGTGTACCAAGGCGACCTTGATGACATTGAAATGTACTTCATGGCGGCGGTCAAGGAAATCAAAAAGGGTATCGGGAGCCATTACGCCGAACAGGAAGCCATGAGCAAGAAAGTGGCAGAGAAGATGTTCACCGAATTGACCAAAGGGCAGGATGTGCAGCACCCAACGATTACGGCAGAGCAGTTGACAGATGCAATGTTGGACAGTGTTTCGGGCATGGAAGGAGCCACGCCGGAAGCACTGGAACAGCTGCGGAACGGTCTGCTGGGAATCTTGCAGTCTGCCGCAGAGCAGGAAAACGCCCATGAAGCAGACGAATGAACGGCTTTGTGCGCTGGCACAGAAAGGCGATGCCGCCGCACTGGACAGCCTGATCGACAACAACAAGTCCTTTATTGGCAAGGTGGCAAATGACCTTTTCCGCAGCATGAATCTGGCACAGTCCGGCCTGAACCTTGACACGGACGATTTGAAACAGGCGGGCAATCTGGGCTTGTGGAAGGCTGTGCCAAAGTTCGAAGCAGCGCGCGGCATGAAGTTCCTGACCTACGCAGCTCCGGCCATCCGCAACGCCATGATGGACATGGTGCGGGATGCCTTTGCCGCTTTTGAGCAGCGGATGGTGACGGAAGACAAGGACGGCGTCTGCTACCAGCGCGTTTCGCTGGATGAGGTTCTGCCGGGAGAAGAGCAGCTGCGGCGTATCGAAGCCATAGCCGACCCTTATGCCATGCAGCCGCAGAGTATTATGGAAGAGCAGGAATCGCGCCGGGAACTGTACGATGGCCTGAAACGGCTGACCCAACGGGAGCAGACCTATCTGCTGTACCGCTATGGCTTCACCGATGGCGAGGAACATCCGCTGATCGGCACGGCGATATACTTTCACCTGACAAAAGGCCGCGCAAAAAAGACGGAGGAACAGGTCATGGATAATTTGTGGCTGGAACTGCCGTGGTGGTTTCTTTGAATAAAAAGAAAAAATCGTGATTGTGCTACAAGTTTTCTGGAAATTTATGTGCAGCTATACGATTTTGAAAAATTTTGTGGACAAACGAAATAAATCAGGCTTAAATTTCGTTATCTAAACAAAAAGCAAGGAGGGAGCTTTGATGACTTGTAAAAATTGTGGTTATGAAAACAAGTTGGGTGTTCGATATTGCCAACGGTGCGGTCAGTATATTGAACCAAAACGGACATTGGCACAAGAAGTTAAATCGTTGGATTTTAGAAGCCTTGCTGGTGTTGGCCGTAGAGATGTGAATATTGCGCCGCTGTTTACTGCATCACCCGTTCAAACTCCAGCAAAAGCACACCAAACGCCCTCGCCTGTTGAACCGATGCCAGACGGAAGATGGTATTGCCCGGACTGCGGAACATTAAATGCTTCTTCTGAACTTTTTTGCAAAAACTGTGGAAAAGTCCGATAAATGTGAAGAAAAAACATAGAAGGAGGAAACCGTATGAAAAAGAGGGCTATAATAGTTCTTTGCCTTGCGCTGGTACTTACATTGATTGGCTGTGGAAATAATGCTCAAAGTTCAGATGAGCACAAATGTGAGGATGGATTTTTGTTTAAGTAAACAAATTTGGAAAATCCTGCAACAAATGTGTTGGTTGCTGCGTTGTCTAAGTAAAAGCTTCTGATGGAAACAAACGGGAGGTGTATGTTCTATATGAAAAGGAGCTTCATTGCAATTTCGGTTGCGACAATCATAGGATTGTCAGCTTGCTCAACAAAAGTATCCTCTTCAACTTCTATGAACTCTCCTATATCGACATCGGTGACAAGCGAGCAGGAATTTTTATCTAATCTTGAAAATGCCAGCACAAGCCAAGTACTGCAAAAGCTTAAAGAATCGGATGGTGGGTATACAGAAGATTGCTTTTCGGTGTTGACAAATCGTCTTATCAAATTCCCTCAAGACACACTGTATGTGTTGAAATATGACAAACTGATGAATGATAAAGACTTTCAGCAGCTTGTTTTATCCGGCATAAAAACAGAGCTTCCCTATAGAGGATCGGATGAAGAAAGAAATACGCTTTATCAGTATCTGGAATCCATCACTACTGATAAAGAATATGGACAAATCGCATCAGATATTTTAGGAGAACAAGCTGAAAACAAGGAGAAACCAAATCGGCAAATTGAATTTCAAACTGAAGAATTAGGACAAGCGAGCAGTGTTATTTCAATCGAACTTCCGCAAGGGTGGAAAATTCAAAAGAGAGAACAAACGCAACGTGCTGAAAATAAACCACTTGCTCTTGCAAGCCTGAATCCGTCTTATCCAGTATATGATATTTATGACAAAAATCATGTGTTGGTTGGCGCGGTTGGATACAGTACCTATGAACCATATGAAGGTGATAGAGATTCCGTGCAGATTGTTTACTCTGCACTTCGGCTAGGATCGGTTTACAGGTTTGACACGGATAATAAATACGATGTGATACAAACCACGGAACGCGGAACGACTGCACTTACAACGGTAATTTTTCAAGATGGTGCAAATTCAGAACCAGTAAACAATTTAGGCGTTCTCGCTTATGATAACGAGAAAGAATGCTTTGTTGCAATTGAACTTGAAGCAAGTTCTGTGTCGGAAAGCCAGGCATTGGAAATTGCAAAATCAATTCGCTTTTAGACATGATGGGAATAACGGTGTATAGGTGCCAGCAGATTAAGGAGAACAACTGTGAACAAAGTACCGTACTTTATGTCATTGCGGTACAGTCCTTGAAACCGGCAGCACTCCGAGATACTTTGACGGCAAGCCAATGGAGCAGTATGTGTTTCTTTCTTTGGCATTTTTCGCTGTCATTTTTATGGAAATGCTGTCTGATTTCTTGCTGGTTACAGAACGCCGCAATACATGGAAAGCGTTAAATGGAAATGTCAGCGAAGCCGAATTTCACAATCTTCAGCAAATTGTCTTGTGCGAAAATCAGAAAGTTTCCATTGAGAAAAAACTTGCAAGTACGATACTACTGGTTCTGATGATATGTGCAACTGCTGCATTTGTATGGCTCACTTTTTGGTATAAGGTTTTGTTATGAAAGAGATAATTATTGAACCACATATTGGAATTGGACAATTAAAATTAGGCATGACATCAGATGAATTAGAAAATGCTCTTCTACAAATGAAGAAACAGTGGTCGAATTCTTCTGATGAAGCAATGCAAATGGAATGTTGTGCGGAAACCGATGACCCTAATTTGATAACCGGACGATATATGGATAATGATTCGTTCTTTCTTGTGCAGTATCGGAACGGAAAAGCTGCTGAAATCGGCATCCAGCGTGATTTGTCTAAAGTGGCATCAATAAAATTGTTCGGGATGGATATGTTTAATACAGCCGCCGAGTGTATTATTGATAGCTTAATGAAAAAGGACAACGTTATTTGCAACGAAAAGGACTTGCAACTGGGAACGGAATATTTTTTTCCCGAAATTGGAGTCCGACTCTGGAGAGAGCGAGCATTTCATCCCAAACTGTTGAAAGACCCGCTATACATGGAAGAAATGCAGGCGGTATTAGAAGATGAATACCAGTATCAGTATTTTCAGATGGTTACCATAATAGGTTGAACTACTAACTAATCATGAGCCCTCTATTTGCAACGACTGCAAGTAGAGGGCTGTTGTTTTGCCTTGGATATTTTAATTAAAGGTCAATCTTCCAGTCTGCCATGGTCGCAGCCAAGTGAAAGGTAGTGTTCAATCTCACCACTCAGCACAAGCTGGGCGTACTCCAATGGCTTATTGTAGAGCAGCCAATCCAGTTCTGCCCGCTGTGCCGGGGTGTTGCCGTACTCGTCCTCAATGGCGATGCAGTCAAGGGAAAGGACAGTGCCATCCTCAAACCGGGCTTCCACCCGGTTGGTGTCCATATTGTAGCGGCAGGAAAGTAGTTTCATCATAGTAGTGTCCTCCTAGACTTGATTTTTGGTGTGCGGCCACTCAAACCAATGCCGTCAAGTCGATGGGGGATAGGTCGATTTTGTTTGTCAGAGAGTAAGTGCACGGTTTCTGCACGGATTTTGCACGGTTTCAAAACGTGCAGAGGGTGCTTTTCGCTGCAAAATCCGACAAAGGGTGCAGAAATTGCTGGGTGAAAAATCACGTTGATTTGATTAAAAATAACGATGGCTCGAAACTTCCATAAATTGAGACGAACCGGCGGCTTGCTCTCTTAATCAGTGGGCCCAGGGTTCGAGTCCCTGGAGGTGCACCACAAAGAGCACTAGGCAGAAATGCTTGGTGCTTTTTCTTTTGTTTTTTCAGAAAGTAAAAAGACTTCCGCCTGAGGGTCGTTCTCAAAGCGGAAGTCTTTTTCTGTTTGTTACTCCATCGTGCCGTCACCGCCCATCAGAGCCGTCATCTCACGGATCGTCAACTTATTTCTGACTGTATCCCAAAAGCCGCTGCACGAAGGGCCGGAGCGAGTGGATGAACGCTTCATCCGAAAGCTCTGTCTGATGTTCCAGCTTCCAGACACAGAGATGATGGAAAAATTTTCAAAAAAGTTGCAGATTGTGCAGGAAAAATTTCTTGTAGTCCGTTTTGTTAGGTGGTATCATTATAACGGTTTGCGCCGCTAACCCGGGGCAGTATCTCGCAGACAGGTCGTTTTTGTCGGACGCTGTGGGGGAAAGCGCAGAACGGATGAAAACAGGCAGAAAGAACTTTTCTTTTTTATGAAACACAGGAGGTCAGGCTTTTCATGCTAGGTTTCAACAAGAAGACACAGGACGCCTCTCCGCAGGAGAATACCGGCGGAGAAAATAAGGTGTTCCACTTTATCAAGACCCACAAAAAGCGCTGCATCGCGGTGGTCGCAGCCGCAGCGGTGCTGGTGGCGGTCATCGTGCCGCGCAAGAGCCGCAGTGCGTCGGCAGACCTTGTCTACACGCAGGAGAAGCTGGGGCGCCGCGACATCGTGAACGTCTACGACGGCAGCGGCACCATCAACGCCGCCGATTCCTACACCGTCAAGTCCCTCGTCACCGGCACGGTGCTCACCGCCGATTTTGAGCTGGGCGACAGCATCGAGAAGGGCGATATTCTTTACACCATCGACATTTCGGATGTGGAAAACAACCTCGCGAGCGCACAGCTCTCGGTGGAGCAGGCACAGCGCAATTACGATGACATTGCGGATATGCAGAACGTCCGCACCAGGATCAGCGGTGAGGTCAGCTCCTTTGCGGTCGCCGCAGGCGACGCCGTGCAGGCTGGTCAGACTGTGGCCACCATCCGCGACACCTCTGTGATGCTGCTGGCCGTGGATTTCCCTGCCGCAGAGGCCCAGAGCTTTGTCGCCGGTCAGGCCGCACAGGTCATGCCGGACACCACTTTTGAGACGCTGAACGGCACCATCCGCTCCGTTTCCGGTGCAGACCCTGCCGGCGACGCCAGCCTGATGACCTGCACCGTCACCATCGCTGTTCCCAACGCAGGCAGCCTGACCACCGCACAGGCCGCTGTGGCACAGGTGAACGGCGTCAGCTCCCTCAACTCTGCACACTTTACTTACCAGCGTGAGGAAACTGTCGTGGCAGCTGCCTCTGGCACCGTGTCTGAACTCTGCGTCAAGGAGGGCAGCACCGTCCGTCAGGATGACGTCATCCTCCGCATTACCGGCAAGGATCTGGACAAGCAGACCAAAAACGCCGCTGACAGCCTGCGCGCTGCCGAGCTGCAGATGTCTTCTGCCGAGAAGACCATCAGCCACTATACCATCGACGCCCCGATCAGCGGCACCATTGTGGATAAGAAGGTCAAGGCCGGCGACAAGCTCAGCGCCAACGACACCGCCATGCAGAACCTCTGCACCATCTACGATATGAGCTATCTGGAAATGAAGCTCAACGTGGACGAGCTGAAGATCCGCTCCCTCGAGGTCGGCCAGGAGGTGGACATCACTGCCGACGCCGTCCCGGGGGAGACTTATAAGGGCGTCATCAGCAGCATCCTCGTGGCAGGCACTACTGCCAACGGCTCCACCAGCTACCCCGTCACCGTCCGCATCGACGACATGGGCGAGCTGCTGCCCGGAATGAACGCCACTGCGAAGATCACCACCGCCAGCGTCAAGAATGTTCTGGCCCTGCCCAACGCCGCCCTCGTCCGGGGCAGCTATGTGCTGGTGACCAAGGATTCGCCCAGCGCTGCCAATGCTGAGACTTCCATGACCGCTCCCGACGGCTACGTCTACGTCAAGGTGACCACCGGCATCAGCGATGACGATTACATCGAAGTGAAGAGCGGCCTGCAGGAGGGCGATACCATCGCTTACGACAACTCCAGCGTCAGTGCGACCGACTTCTACAGCAACATGATGGCCTCCGCCGAAGGAGATGACGAATGAGCACGCTGATAGAATTTGATGGGGTCTGCAAGTATTACCAGATGGGTGATACCCTCGTAAAGGCCGCCGACCACGTCTCTTTCAAAATCAACAAAGGCGAGTTCGTGGCCATCGTCGGCCAGTCCGGTTCTGGTAAATCCACTTGTATGAACATCATCGGCTGTCTGGACGTGCCTACCGAAGGCACTTATCTGCTGGACGGCAAGGATGTCGGCAAGATGAGCCGCCGTGAGCTGGCAAGCATCCGAAACGAGAAGCTGGGCTTCATCTTCCAGCAGTACAACCTGCTGCCGAAGCTGACGCTTTTGGAGAATGTGGAAGTTCCCCTTGTGTATGCGGGCATCCCCGCCGCACAGCGCCACGCGACGGCAAAGGCTGCCCTTGAGCGGGTGGGTCTGGGCAATAAGCTCAAAAACCTGCCCAACCAGCTTTCCGGCGGTCAGCAGCAGCGTGTGTCCATTGCCCGTGCGCTGGCCCGCGGCCCAGCGGTCATCCTGGCCGACGAGCCGACCGGTGCATTGGACTCCCACACCAGCCGCGAAGTTCTGGGAATGCTTCAAGACCTGCACAAACAGGGCAATACGGTCGTCCTCATCACCCACGACAACTCCATTGCTGTGCAGGCCGAGCGCATCATCCGCCTCGAAGATGGCCGCGTCGTCTACGACGGCGACGCCCACGCACCCGAGGCAGTCGTTCAGCCGAACTTCATGATGGCAGAGCCGAAAGCCGGAGAGGAGGGGACGCAGGCATGATAAAGGAGACCTTCAAACAGGCCGTCCAGAACGTCTTGAGCAACAAAGTCCGCACCTTCCTCACCATGCTGGGCATCATCATCGGCGTCATGGCCGTCATCGTCATCGTCGGCCTCGGCAACGGCATGACCAACATGATGCAGGACTTCTACTCCGACATGGGCAGCGATATTCTGTCCGTCAACATCATGACCGCCAGCACCCGCTCAGTGGAAGTGGACGATGTGTACAGGATCATCAATGAAAAGCCCGAGTATTATAAGGGCCTTTCGCCGATTGCCAGTGTCGGCGACACGCTGCGGGTGGCGGGCGAGAAGTACCGCCGCACCTACATCAGCGGCGTCAACGAAGATTACACGACCATCAACAACTACAAGGTGGCCAAGGGCCGGGGCATCCAGTACACCGATTTGATAGACAACAAGAATATCTGTGTCATCGGCGACTATGTGGACCGCAAGATCTTCGGCGGCAACGGTCTCGGCAGCACCCTCAAGGTAGGCGCCAGCGAGTACCGCATCGTGGGCGTGCTGGAGGGCCGCTCCAAACCTGCCTCTCAGTACGAGGGCGGCAACGACGACGTTGTTCTCGTTCCCTATACCACCCTGATGAGCGTCAACAACACCAGCAGTGTCAGCCAGTACTATGTGGTCCTGCAGGACGCGGACCACTCGGATGAGGCACAGGAGTTTTTGCAGTCGCGGCTCAAGAAGCTGGTCAGCAAGGACGACTATGTCTACGTCATGAGCCTGAGTGCGGCAATGTCGCAGATGTCCTCCATGATCAACGTCATGGTGGGCGTCCTGACGGCCATTGCAGGCATCTCGCTGCTGGTCGGCGGCATCGGCATCATGAACATCATGCTGGTGTCCGTCACCGAACGCACCCGTGAGATCGGTATCCGCAAGGCACTGGGCGCACAGGAGAGCACCATCCTGACCCAGTTCGTCGTGGAGGCCGGCGTCACGTCGGCGCTGGGCGGCTGCCTCGGCATCGTGCTGGGCTACGTCGTGTCGGCCATTATCAACCAGATCCTTCCGTATATCCTGACGGATATTACCCTGAATGTCACCCCCTCGGCGGACGCAGCAGCCATCGCCGTGGGCATCTCCTGCGGCATCGGTGTCCTGTTTGGCTTCCTGCCGGCCCGCCGTGCCGCCAGCCTGAACCCCATCGAAGCACTCAGATATGATTAAGGAGTTTACCATGAAAAAACGATTCCTCGCATTCCTGCTGGCTGTCTGCGTGGCTGTTTCCATGCTGGTGCTGCCCGCTTCTGCGGTCGGCTCCAACGCGGCAGTCCAGACGGCGACGGCACTGGGCGGTCTGACCGCCGAGCAGGCCGGTTCTCTGGGTGCGCCCCTCACTCGTGGGCAGGCGGCCCGCCTCCTCACAGCATTCTCTGCTTACCGCGATACCACCACGGCACAGGGCCGCCCCGGCCGCCTCTACAGCGATGTAGACAGCGACTCTCCCTATGCGGTCTATATCCGCACCGCTGTCCAGAACGGCTGGATGACCGGCTACTCCGACGGAAGCTTCCGCCCGGACAACACCGTCACGCTGGAAGAAGCCTGCACCATGGCGCTGCGCCTGCTGGGCTATGATGTGGCAAAGCTGGGTGGTACCTTCCCCACAGCTCAGCTCAGCAAGGCCAGCGCGCTGGGCCTGCGCAATGAGATCAATGCCCGTCAGGGCGAGACTCTGACCCTCGAGCAGGGTACCATGCTCTTCTACAACGCCCTCACTGCCGTGAACGGCAGCGGTCAGGTCTACGCTTCCACCCTGGGCTTTGCCGTGAGCAACGGCCAGGTGGACATCTCTTCGGTCCTGCTGGACAACGTCAAGGGTCCCTTCGTGGCAGATGCTTCCACCGTCCTGCCCTTCGCCCCGGCGGCCATCTACCGCAACGACGAAGTCACCACCTCTGCGGCCCTCTCTCCCTATGATGTCTACTATTATAACGAGAGCGCCCGCACCGTCTGGATCTACAACAAGCGCGCCGCAGGCCGCGTGACGGCTGTCTCGCCCTCGGCCAGCGCTCCGACCTCTGTGACCGTGGCCGGCGTCACCTACACCATCGCCTCGCCCTCTGTGGCCTACCAGCTGTCCTCCCTGTCCGGCGGCGGCGTGGGCCAGGTGGTCACTCTGCTGCTGGGCATGAACGATGCAGCTGTCTCCGTCCTCACCGGCGACGCGGCAGACGCTGTGTTCTACGGCGTGGTCCAGTCCTCATCCCGCACCCTTGTGGAGACGAACAGCGCTGAGGTGCAGCAGGCTGTCTCGGTCATGTGTACCGACGGCACCGCCCGCACCGTCAATGTGGACAATAAGCTCAATTTCCCGGCCGGCAAGCTGGTGGAGATCAGCGTGGACGGTGACGGCGAAAGCGTCCAGTCCATCTCGCCCCGCTCGACCAGCGGCACCGTCAGCGCCGACGGCACCGCGCTGGGCGACACCCCGTTTGCAGACAACGTGCAGATCATTGATACGACGTCGGAGGGTGTGGCTGGGGCAGTTCGCCCCAGCCGCCTATCGGGGGTAACTCTGAGCGAAAGCGACGTCCGCTACTACACCACCAATTCCGCAGGCCAGATCGACCGGGTCATCCTCGACGATGTGACCGGTGACCTGTGGGAGTACGCTGCGCTGGATTCTGTCCGCCGCCTGACGGACGAAGCCGCCAAGAAGATCGACAAAAAGATCAGCGACAAGGCACAGGACGCCGCAAGAGAGGCTGCAGGCCTCCCCGCTGCGACCACCACGACCACCACCAAGGTAGACAAGACCGATGAGGAAACCTTCCAGGATGTGAAGAACATCCTTGTTCCCAGCACCAGCGATGTGCTCTACGGCCTCATCGACGGCAGCGTCGTCAGCTCTACCTGGAACACCCTTACCGGCAAGACGGACCAGCTGTTCAGCTATGTGCTCCGCCGCACCGGCGACAGCGTGGGCGGTACGCTGGGCGACTTCCTCAACTATCTGGGCGAGGGCGCGACCTATGTCTGCTACTCCGGCGGCAAACAGGTGGCCTACAGCACCGCCACCAAGTACCCCGTTATCGCAGGCGGCATCGCCATCGGCCGTTCTGCTGACGGCAAGGCCATCAACCGGATGCTCCAGCTCTCGCCGGTAGTCATCGATAAGCTGGGCGCAGCTTCGGTCATGAGCGGCGACAAGCGCTATGAGACCGCCGACGATATGCAGGTGTATCTGTGGTCGAACGGCCAGTATTTCGCCACCTCGCTGCCCAAGATCAACACTGAGGATTATAAGCTCATCGGCTGGTACGACAACTTCGGCTGCTCCGGCGGCAGGAAGATCCGTATCCTTGTGGCCGTCAAGACGAACTGAGCCTGAAATTTTCCAATCACAGAACAGCAGCCTCGCAGTAGATGAAGCGGGGCTGCTGTTTTATTCTCCTATTTGCCACACGCCCTATTTCGTGTTACAATAAAAACCAGAAAAATTGCGGAAAAAGGAGGTGCGGCAATGATACGCATTGCTCTGGTCGAGGACGAGGCAGCGGTGCGGGCGCAGCTTCAGGGCTATGTACAGCGGCACACCCGGCAGTACGGCACCGAGTTCGCGGTGACGGAGTTCGCCGACGGCATGGAGCTGCTGGATGATTACCGCCCGGTGTACGACATCCTGTTTCTGGACGTGGAGATGAAGCATCTGGACGGCATGGAGACGGCCCGGCGGGTGCGGGAGCTGGACAAGGACGTTATTATCGTTTTTATCACGAATATGGCACAGTATGCCATCGGCGGGTACGCGGTGGGCGCGCTGGACTATGTGCTCAAGCCGGTGCCTTATTTTGCGTTTTCGCAGCAGCTGCGCAAGGCCGAAGAACAGCTGCGCCGCCGCGCACGGCATTATCTGGCCCTGCCGGTGGAGGGCGGGATGCGGCGGCTGGATTCGTCCCTCATCTATTATCTGGAAAGCGAGGGACACCGCGTCCATTTTTATACCGAAGAGGGCGATTTCGTGGCGGCAGGCACCCTGAAAGCCTTTGAGGAAAAGCTGGCCGAGCGGCCCTTTGCCCGCTGCAACAGCGGCTACCTTGTCAATCTGGCACAGGTGAAGAGCGTGCAGCAGGGGATGGTGCAGGTGGGACCCTACGAATTGCAGGTCAGCCGCCCCCGGCGGAAAGCCTTCCTCGCGGCGCTGGCCGACCACATCGGGGGTGAGGGTGCATGACGGCACTGCCCAGCATCCCGCGCCTGTATACGGCGCTGGCCGAGTGTCTGGCCGTGGGCATCTACGCCCTGCCGCTGGGCCTCCGCTTCGGCAAAACGGCCACCATCGCTGCCAGTGCGGCATGGGCGCTGGCCCTGAGTGCTTTTTTGCAGGCCACGGGCAGCGTTCCGCTGGCGTGGTGGATCCCCTGCATGGCGGCAGCTGTGGGGATACAGTATTTATACCTCTGGGTCACCCGCACCATCTCCCTGCTGGAAGCGGGCTATGTCTGCGCCCGGGCCTTCGTTCTGGCAGAGCTGGCGGCCAGCGCCGAGTGGCAGCTGCACTGCTTCCTCTGGCCTCAGCGCAGCGGGGCCGACGGCCTGTCACTGCTGCTTCTGGTGGTGGTCTATGGCGGCGTTTTCGGCTGCATCTGGGTGCTGGAGCATAAGCACAAAAGTCCCAAGGGCCATATCGTCATCAGCGGAAAAGCGGCCCTCGTGGCCGTCGTCATGGCGGCGATGGTCTTCGCGGTGAGCAACCTGCTCTTTCTCGGCGACCGCGAGGTGGACATGAGCGTCTACTACATCCGTACGCTGGTGGATTTCTGCGGCGTGCTCATCCTGACGGTTCAGCACGAGCAGCTGCGGGAGGCGGCGCTCCACAGTGAGCTTGCCGCCATGGACGAGGTGCTCCACCGCCAGTACGAGCAGTACAAGCGGAGCAAGGAGGGCATCCGGCTCATCAACAGCCGCTATCACAAGCTGAAGATCCAGATCGCGGACATCCGCGCCGAGCGCGACCGGGCCAAGCAGGACGCGGCTCTGGCCCGGATGGAGAGCGGAATCCGGCAGTATGAAGCAGAGAACAAGACCGGTAACCCGGTATTGGATACCCTATTGACCGCCAAAAGCATGGACTGCCAGCAGCGCGGCATCAACATGACCAGTGTGGCCGACGGCAGCCAGCTGGGCTTTCTGAGCACGCGGGAGCTGTGTACCCTCGTGGGTGCGCCGCTGGACAACGCCATCGAGAGCGTGCTGGCAGAGCCCGACCCCGAAAAGCGTCTGCTGCGGGTGGCCATCTATAACCAGAGCGGCTGCGTGATGCTCCGCTTCGAGAACTACTGCGCCCAGCCCGTGGAGCTGGGCGCGGACGGTCTGCCCGTCCACAACGCCCACGGCGGCTACGACCTGCAGGGCGTGCAGGCGGCCGCCCAGCGCCACGACGGCACCATGACCCTTCATTGGGCCGACGGCTGGTTCACCCTGCGGATCTTGCTGCCGGTCCCGGAAAAGTAAAGGGACTCCTTCAGTCACCTGCGGTGACAGCTCCCTCAGGGAGGGAGCCTTTGGTAGAGAGCGAAACATTGTCCTCTTTGCCAAGGGCCACCTCTTTGAGGGGGCTGCCGCGTCAGCGGCTGGGGGAGTTTTTGCTTTTGGCATGATGCACAATAAAACCGCGCTCGAAATTGTGGATTAGCACAATAAAATTTGAAACCAAATTGAAACTTCTGCAAAATATGCCTCCAAAATGACAGATTGTGAAGATGTTTGTGAATTTTCTTTGAATCCATTTATAATAGAGGCAACGCTCCGGGAGCTGTACCCGGAAAATATGGATTCAGAATAAGGAGGAAGAAAATTATGTTGTCCATCAATATGGATGATGTAATGCAGGTAGTTTCGAACATTCAGAACTATCTGATTGCATTCGGCGTCGTCCTCGTACTCGCGCTCCTCGTGATGTTCGCGGTGCGGAAGATGCCCAAAGCGAAAAAGAAGATGATCCGTGCGCAGTCCGGCCTCGCCATTTTGCTGGCGCTGGCGATTGTCGTCAACCTCATCTGCACCGGCCCCATGTCCACCATGCTGGACCTGGTCTCCGGCGAAGGTTCCATCAGTGAGGAGACTTCCGCAGAGGCCACCGAGCTGGTCAATGAGATCACCCAGGAAGGCATCGTTCTGGCTCAGAACGACGACAACATCCTGCCTGTGGCTTCCGGCTCCAAGCTGAACGTCTTCGGCTGGGCTTCCACCAGTCCCTGCTACGGCGGCACCGGTTCCGGCGCTCTGAACGACGCTTACCCTGTCACCGACCTGCTCACCGGTCTGCATGATGCAGGCATCGAGACCAACGACGAGCTGAGCAAGTTCTACACCGATTACTGCTCCACCCGCCCCACCGTTGGTATGTCCAAGCAGGACTGGACTCTGCCCGAGCCGAATGTCAGCCTGTACACCGACGAGATGATGGAAAACGCCAAGGCATACTCTGACACCGCCATGGTCGTCATCACCCGCGTCGGCGGTGAGGGCGCAGACCTTCCCACCGATATGTCTGCTGTCGTGGACGGCAGCTGGATCCGCCGTGTGGCTGAGTATCGCGGCAGTGAAAAGGGTGCCGGCTACTACAACGGCACTTACGATGACAGCCTGAACGAGGGCAATGACTGGGATAAGGGCGACCACTTCCTGCAGCTGTCCAACCGCGAGGAAGAGCTCATCGACCTCGTCACTTCCAACTTCGACAAGGTCGTCGTCGTTTACAACGGCGCAAACGCTTTCGAGATGGACTGGGTCAAGAACTACCCCCAGATCAAGGGCGTCCTGCTCTGCCCCGGCACCGGCCAGTCCGGCTTTGAGGGCTTTGGCCGCGTGGTCGCCGGTGAGGTCAACCCTTCCGGCCGTACCGCTGACACCTATGTTGCTGACCTGACCGCTTCTCCGTGGTGGAACAACTTCGGCGACTTCAAGTACACCAACGCTTCCGAGTTCAACTCCAACGCCAGCGGCTTTGACCCCGAGGGCACCACTCCCTCCTTCGTCAACTACGTTGAGGGCATCTATGTCGGCTATAAGTTCTATGAGACTGCCGCCGATGAGGGCCTCATCGACTATGACAAGGAAGTTGTCTATCCCTTTGGCTACGGCCTGAGCTACACCACCTTTACTCAGAAGATGAGCGACATCACCAACGATGGCGCGGACCTGAAGTTCTCCGTCACCGTTACCAACACCGGCTCTGCTGCCGGCAAGGATGTCGTGGAGATCTATAATGATCCTCCGTACACCAACGGCGGCATTGAGAAGGCTTCCGCAAACCTGCTGGACTTCGCCAAGACCAGCGAGCTTGCCCCCGGCGAGAGCGAGACCATCGACTTCACCATCCCGGTCGAGGATCTGGCTTCCTACGATTACAAGAACAACGGCTGCTATGTGCTGGAGGCTGGCGATTACATCATCAGCACCAACTCTGACTCCCACAATGTTCTGGATTCCAAGACCTACACTGTCGCTTCCGACATCGTTTACAACGAGTCCAACAAGCGCGAGAGCGACGAGGTCGTGGCGATCAACCAGTTCGATTTCGCCGAAGGCGAGATCACCTATCTGTCCCGTGCAGACGGCTTTGCAAACTACGACGAGGCCATTGCCGCTCCTGCTGCCTATGAGATGAGCGATGAGGTCAAGGCTGGCTTCGAGAACTGCTTCACCTACACCGAGTCCGGCTACGAGAAGGACGAGGACCCCAACGCAGAGGACATTACCACCGGCGCAAAGAACGGTCTCAAGCTGGCTGACCTGCGCGGCGTGGACTACAACGATTCCAAGTGGGATGACCTGCTGGATGAGATGAGCATCGACGACCTGCAGCAGACCATCGGCTTCGGCGGCTACCAGACCGCAGCCGTGGACAGCATCGGCAAGGTGCGCACCAACGACTGTGACGGCCCTGCGTCCATCAACAACAACTTCACCGGCGTCGGTTCTGTCGGTTTCCCGGCTGCTACCCTCATCGGTATGACCTGGAGCAAGGACCTGGCTCACGACTTCGGCGACAGCATCGGCAAGATGGCCAATGAGATGAACACTTCCGGCTGGTATGGCCCGGCTATGAACATCCACCGCACCGCATTCTCCGGCCGTAACTTCGAGTACTACTCTGAGGACGGTGTCCTGTCCGGTGCTATGGCCGCAAACGCCATCGCAGGCGCACAGGAGCACGGCGTCTACGCTTACATGAAGCACTTTGCCCTGAACGATCAGGAAGGCAACCGTAACTGCATGGCGGCCACTTGGTCCAACGAGCAGGCCATCCGCGAGATCTACCTCAAGCCCTTCGAGATGTCTGTCAAGGATGCTGACTGCCACGCTGTCATGTCTTCCTTCAACTACATCGGCAATCGCTGGGCTGGCGGCTGCTCTGAGCTGCTGCAGAACGTCCTGCGCGGCGAGTGGGGCTTCCTCGGCTTCGTCGAGACCGACTACTTCGGTGTCTACGGCTACATGACCGCCGATCAGGCTGTCCGCAACGGCGGCGACCTGATGCTCTGCACCACCGGCAACGATTACAACAATGTGACCGTTCTGACCAACAGCAGCAAGCAGGCAATGCGCACCTCTGCCAAGAACATCCTCTACACCGTGGTCAACAGCCGCGCTTATGAGGCTGAGAACCTGAACCCCGGCATGGCAAAGTGGAAGATCGTCCTGATCGGCGCTGACGTCGTGGCCGCGCTGCTCATCGTTGGCCTGGAGTACACCGCCATCAAGAACTACAAGAAGCGCAAGGAAGAAGAGGAAGAAGTCTAAATCGGACCCTCTCTCCATGCAGCACCTGAACTGAACCAACGGCAAAGGCCCGCTGCACCAGACAGCGGGCCTTTGCCCTGCTCAGGATAAAATGAGGAAAATGCGATGAAGCATACCGACATCATCCAGAAACTGAACTTAGAGCAAAAATGCGCTCTGCTCTCGGGCGAGACCGTCTTTACCACCCGCGCTCTGCCGGGCAAGGGCATCCCGGCCATCACCCTTTCGGACGGCCCCAACGGTGTCCGCAAGCAGGCCGGTGCCGCCGACCATCTGGGCCTCAACCCCAGCGTTCCGGCAACCTGCTTTCCGACCTCTTCCGCCACTGCGTGCAGCTGGGATGAGAAGCTGGGCGAAGCCGTGGGCGAGGCACTGGGCGAGGAAGCCGCCGCACAGGAAGTGGCTGTCCTGCTCGGCCCCGGCCTGAACATCCAGCGCAGCCCCCTCTGCGGCCGTGACTTCGAGTATTTCTCGGAAGACCCCATCCTCGCGGGCAGGATGGCCGCTGCCTATGTGCGCGGCATCCAGAAAAACGGCATCTCTGCCTGCCCCAAGCACTTTGCGGTCAACAGTCAGGAGCTGCGCCGCATGGCCAGCGACTCGGTGCTCGATGAGCGCACCCTGCGGGAGCTGTATCTGACCGGCTTCGAGATCGTGGTGAAAGAGGCAAAGCCCAAGACCATCATGACCTCCTACAACCTCATCAACGGCACCTACGCCAACGAGAATGCCCACCTGCTGCAGGACATTCTGCGGAAGGACTGGGGCTTCGACGGGGCCGTCGTCACCGACTGGGGCGGCTCCAATGACCACGCCCTCGGCGTGAAGAACGGCTCCACCCTCGAAATGCCCTGTCCCGGCGGCGACTCCATCCGGGAGCTGATGAAGGCCGTACAGGACGGCAAAATTTCCGAGGCCGACGTGGACGCCCGTCTCGACGAGATGCTGGAACTGGTGCTCTCCACCCACGCTGCGGTGGAAAAAGCGCCCCGCACCTTCGACGCTGCCGCGCACCATAAGCTTGCCCGCCGCGCGGCCGCAGAGAGCATCGTCCTGCTCAGGAACGAGGGCGGCATCCTGCCGCTCAAGCCCAATGAGAAGCTGGCCGTCATCGGCGACTTTGCCGAGACGCCCCGCTATCAGGGCGCAGGCTCCAGCGCCGTCAATGCCCTGCAGGTGGACACCCTGCTGGACAGCATCAAGGCCGACGACAGCGGCATCACCTTCGTGGGCTATGCCTCCGGTTTCGAGCGTCAGGGTGCAGCTGACGCCGAGAAGCTGGAAGAGGCTGTGGCCCTCGCAAAGAAGGCCGACACCGTTCTGCTCTGCCTCGGCCTCGATGAGCTGCGGGAGAGCGAAGGTCTTGACCGCTCTGACATGAAGCTGGCCGAGAACCAGCAGCAGCTTCTGGCCGCTGTGGCTGCCGTCAACCCGAATGTCGTCGTTCTGCTGAGCGCCGGTGCGCCGGTGGAGACGCCGTGGGTCGGCCAGTGCAGGGCGCTGGTCTACGGCGCACTGGGCGGACAGGCAGGCGCCGGCGCAGCCGCAGACATCCTCACCGGCAAGCTCTGCCCCTGCGGCAAGCTGTCCCAGACCTGGGCGCAGGCTCACGACGATACCCCCGCCAAGGCGAACTTCGGCGGCGAGGGCCGGAATGTGGAGTACCGCGAGGGCCTGTATGTGGGCTACCGGTACTATCAGACCGCCGGTGTGCCGGTGGCGTTCCCCTTCGGCTACGGCCTGAGCTACACCACCTTCGAGTACAGTGATTTGAAGGCAGACGAGAAGGGCGTGACCCTCACTGTCACCAACACCGGCAGCTGTGCCGGCGCCGAGATCGTCCAGCTCTACGTCGCAAAGCAGGACGCCAAAGTCTTCCGCCCGGCGCAGGAGCTGAAGGGCTTTGCAAAAATCTTCCTCGCCCCCGGCGAGAGCAGGACGGTGAGCATCGCTCTGGACGACAAGGCGTTCCGCTACTGGAATGTCAAGACTGACCGCTGGGAAGTCGAAGGCGGAAGCTATCAGCTCCGCGTGGGTGCATCCAGCGCAGACATCCGCCTGACGGCGGAAGTCTCCGTCAAGGGGACCGACGCTCCCGACCCCTACGAGGGTCTCGACCTGCTCCACTACGTCTCCGGTCAGATCACCTATGTGACCGACGCCGAGTTCGAGGCTCTGCTGGGCCACCCTGTGCCGGAGGATGTCGTCCGCATCGACCGGAACATGACGCTGGGCGAGATGGACCATGGCCGCAGTCCGCTGGGCTGGGTGGCACAGAAGGTGCTGCGCTGCCGTCTGGACAGCAGCTTTGCAAAAGGCACCCCCGACCTGAACACCGTGTTCCAGTATAATATGCCGCTGCGCGCGCTGGCCAAGATGACCAACGGCATGGTGAGCATGGGCATGGTGGACGGCCTCGTCTGGGAGCTGAAAGGCTTCTGGCTCGTGGGCATCCTCCGGGTCATCTATGAGTTCGTCAAGAATCTCATCCTGAACAGCCAGATGGAAAGCCGGCTCAAAAACAGCTGAAAGGAATAAGGTCATGAATTTCTGGAATAACTTTGCCGCAAAGCATCCGGCCGCGGCCAAATGGGTGCGGGAGGGTGGACTGTTCGTCATCGTGTCCAACCTCATCACCGTGTTCAAATACCTGCTTCTGCAGTTCCTGCCCAAGGCGTTTGTAAGCCTGCCGGTGGTGGACTTCGGCTGGCCGGGCATCGACATCACCCTGTTCGGCGAGACCTTCAAGTGGAACATCCTCGGCTACGACGCCGCCCACGGCGGCCTGCCCTACTTCTGCGCCTACATGGTGGCCATGATCATCGGCGAGTGCATCAATTTCCCCATCCAGCGCAGCCTCGTCTTCCGCAGCAAGGGCAATCTGGCAAAACAGATCGGCTGGTACCTGCTGGCCTTCTGTCTCATCACCTGCATCGTCAACTCCATCAACTGCATCTGGGTGGCTGTGGCCGGTCTGCTGGTGCCTGATTTCATCTACAACATCGGCACCACGGTGCTCAACGGCGGCATCTCGATGGTCATCTTCTTCTTCGTGAACAAGATCATCTTCCCCGAAGGCGAAGCCGCAAAATAATCTGTCATCTTCTTTATTTTCATCATTTTCTTCATCCGAACCAACAGGCCGTCCTCCTCCGGAGGACGGCCTGTTGGCATATTGAGCGGTTTTGGACGCTGCAAAGGACGAAATTTCGGTCATAGGGTAAGAATCTGCCCAGGGGTCTTGCACTTTGATGCTTTACTGTGGTAAAATCATGCCATGCTTTTATCATAGAGGAAAAAGCATCAAAGGGGGAACGTGTATGAGTGAGATCTGTATCATCGTCACCATCGTCGTCTATCTTGCGGCCATGCTTCTGGTGGGTTTCGCCTACAGCAAGACCAACAACGACAGCGCCGACTTCTACCTCGGCGGCCGGAAGATGGGGCCGCTGGTCACGGCCATGAGCGCCGAGGCCAGCGATATGTCCAGCTGGCTGCTGATGGGGATGCCGGGTCTGGCCTATCTGACAGGCATTGCCTCGCCGGGCTGGACGGCCATCGGCCTTGCGCTGGGTACCTGGCTCAACTGGCTCATCGTGGCCCGGCGGCTCCGCCGCTATTCGGCCAACCTCGACGCCATCACGGTACCGCAGTTCTTGTCGCTTCGCTTCCATGACCAGCGCAACCTGCTGAACGCTCTGGGCGCGGTCATCATCATCGTCTTCTTTGTGCCGTATACGGCCTCGGGCTTTGCAGCCTGCGGCAAGCTGTTCCACAGCCTCTTCGGCGTAGATTACATGGCGGCAATGCTGGTGTCGGCCCTCGTCATCGTGGGCTATACCATCCTCGGCGGCTTCCGCGCCGTCACCACCACCGACCTCATCCAGTCGGTGGTCATGTCGCTGGCCCTCATCGCGGTGCTGGGCTACGGCATCGTCGTGGCCGGCGGCTGGGGCGCTGTGGTGGAGAACGCCCAGAGCCTTTCCGGCTACCTGACCATGACAGCCAGTCACGACGCTGTGACCGGCGGGGCCGCATCCTACAGCCTGCTGGGCATCGTCTCCACCATGGCGTGGGGCCTCGGCTACTTCGGTATGCCCCACATCCTGCTCCGCTTCATGGCCATCGAGGACGAGAAGAAGCTGGTTCTTAGCCGCCGCATCGCCACCGTCTGGGTGGTCATCGCCATGACGGCGTCCATCGTCATCGGCATGGTGGGTCTCGGCATGACCAGGGTCGGTGCGCTGGAATTCCTCAGCGGCTCGTCCAGTGAGACCCTTATCGTCCACATCGCCAGCCTCATCAGCCAGCACGGTGTGCTGGCGGCAGTCCTCGCCGGACTCATCCTTGCAGGCATCCTGGCGGCTACGATGTCCACAGCGGACAGCCAGATGCTGGCCGCGGCGTCCAGCGTGTCCCAGAACATTTTGCAGGAGTTCGGCCACCTCAAGCTGAGCGAGAAGCAGAGCCTCTTCGCCGCCCGCCTGACCATCATCTGCGTCAGCGTGGTGGGCGTGGTGCTGGCCCGCGACCCGGATTCCAGCGTGTTCGGCATCGTCAGCTTTGCATGGGCCGGTTTTGGCGGCGCCTTTGGTGCGGTGGTGCTGTGCGCCCTGTTCTGGAAGCGCTGCAACTGGCAGGGTGCGCTGGCCGGGATGCTCTGCGGCGGCCTGATGGTCTTTGTGTGGAAGTACCTCATCAGCCCGCTGGGCGGCGTGTTCGGCATCTATGAGCTGCTGCCGGCCTTCCTGTTCTCGCTGGCAGCCTGCGTGGTGGTCAGCCTTGCCACCCCGGCCCCCGGTGCGGACATCGAGGCCGAATTTGAAGCGGCAAAATAAACGATAAAAAGCAACCAGCCCCGGAACGATGATGGTCGTTCCGGGGCTGATTTTTATCTCAGTTGAACAGCATGATGGTTATTTCCGCGCAGGGCACCAAAAATCCAAAGCCGAAGAAAAGCAGCAGTTCCAATATGACCCGCGTCAGGCGTAAAAACGGTGCATCCAGAAGGGTGCACGCTTCAAGGTAACGGTGATAGAAACCGCTCTGTTCAAAGCTGTTCCAGAGTTCCAGCATGAGAAATTCCATTCCGGCCAGAAGCGGAAAAACGACCCACGAGGACATCCAGCCATCGGCTTGTAAAGAACCATCGCTGAGGGAACGCCAGTGAACTGCAAGTGTTCCGTGGCAGGCGAATATGCCCCACAGTGCCAGGGCGATACTTAGCCGGAGCAGCGCAGTGCGGACAGAATGCCAGTCCGCCACAGGGCGGCGGCGCAGCATGGAAAAGAAATCTTCCAGTGGGACTGGCGCAGTTGGCGGCTCCTGTGCCGGGTCATGGCAGTGCATCAGGTCCGCAAGAGACAGGCCCAGTGCGTCGGCCAGAGGTTCCAGCGTATTGATGTCCGGCAGACCGACGCCGCGTTCCCAGCGGCTGACGGCCTTGTCGGTCACATGCAGCTGTTCGGCCAGCTCGGCCTGGGTCAGGCCCTGCGCCCTGCGCACCTGGGCAAGAAAGGCACCGAACATTTTTGCGTCCATACAGATCACATCCTTTTCCACAGAATAGCAGACTTGTGTGGAAAACGCAACCGACGGAACGTTTACCGACTGTTTGCAACCAAAAAGGACGTGCTCCCCTGCGGGAACACGTCCTTTGGTTTGCTTATGATTCAGGCGAGGTTCAGCTTACAGCTGAGGGCCGGCAGAGACCAGAGCCTTGCCGTGCTCGTTGCCCTCGTACTTCTTGAAGTTCTTGATGAAGCGGCTTGCCAGATCCTTGGCCTTCTCTTCCCACTGGGAAGC
>OJQN01000308.1_pt1 | contig 21986 bp, 17 predicted proteins | sample 1598881 | NCBI WGS metagenome assembly OJQN01 (sample SAMN03922512, study PRJEB24848) | human gut metagenome | isolation source: stool sample | host: Homo sapiens | place: Germany | collected 2010-02
TATGCAAGTAAATAACTGATTTTCAGACAATTAAAATCTTTCGAACACTAGTGATTTTCAATCCGCTTGCTTCCTATTGCTGATTTATAGGTATGAGTCTCGGATCGCAGATCCTGATACTTTATGCTGTCGGATAGCATATCCGACAGAACATTAGTCTTGTGGCTCCCAGGCAACGAGGCTTACAAGCAACGATATGTACCAACAACGCTAATGTGCCGGCTGATTTGCACGTGTTGTTGAGCGCAGCGAAAAATCTGCCGGAATTGAGTATAAGGATTTTCAATCCGCTTGCTTCCTATTGCTGATTTATAGGTATGTTCCGCTATGCTGCCGGCGCTTTATTGTAAAAAAAGCATTTGGCTTTAACTCCTTTAACTACTCTAACTTCTTTAACTCCTTAATAAATAACTCCTAATAAATATCCTTTTGCCGTTTCGTCAGAAAATCTTATCTTTGCAACAGACAACACGGTGCGGGTATGGATAGTTGTTGCAGAGACGCTGGCGCCGTGTTATTAGGATAAAGTATAAACAAGTATCAGATTATGAAGATTTTTGCCGTAGGAATGAACTATATCCAGCACAATAAAGAGCTGGATGGAACGTTATATAAACCGGAAGAGCCTGTGATATTTACAAAGGCCGACTCAGCTCTGCTAAAAGACAGCAAGCCGTTTTTCCTGCCCGACGAGCTCGGACGCATCGACTATGAGACAGAGCTGGTGGTGCGCATCTGCCGCCTGGGCAAGAGCATACCGCAGCGCTTCGCCCACAGATACTACGACGCCGTAACCGTGGGCATCGATTTCACCGCCCGCGACCTGCAGAACAGGCTGCGCGCCGAAGGCAAGCCGTGGGATTTGTGCAAGGGCTTCGACGGCTCGGCTGCAATAGGCGAATGGGTGAGCATAGAGAAGTTTCGCGACATACAGGCAATACATTTCCGCCTCGACATCAACGGCAACACCGTTCAGGAAGGCTGCTCGAGCGACATGCTCTTCAAGGTAGACGAGATTATAGCCTACATAAGTCAATGGTTCACGCTGAAGACCGGCGACATCCTTTATACGGGCACTCCGGCCGGAGTGGGCCCCGTTCATATTGATGACCACCTTACGGGCTGGCTTGAAGACCGCAAGGTATTGGAGTTTAACGTTAAATGACAAAGAGAAAAATATTATTGTCGGTTATCGCGCTGCTCTGCTGCTGCAACATCATGGGCAGCAGTGTGCAGAAGTTTTTTAACCTCACTGCCGACGAGGTTAAGATAGACAGCGTGCTGCCGCGCTTTGCCTGTTCGCTGCCGCTCGGCGGCGCATGGGCCGACTCTGTATATACGGTAAAGATTGAATATCCCGAATTTTACGACATGAGCGACGGCGACGTAGAGCGCTGCCTGAAGATTGCCGGCGACAACATGCCCGAAATGCCGGAGCTGGAGGTCAACGTGGTTACGGAGCGCAAGCGCGGACGCATCGAGGTGTCGTTTGTGCCGGTGGTAAAGCGCGGGGGCAAGTGGCAGAAGCTGGTGAGCTTTATGATAGACGTTGAGGCTAAGCCTAAGAACGCTGCCCTCAGGACAGCCTCGAGAGCCGAAGCCGTAAGTCCTGCCGGCCGCTATGCCGCCAAGTCGGTGCTGGCCGAAGGCCGCTGGGCAAAGATACGCGTGCCCTCCACGGGCATATATCAGATAACCGACGCGCTGATACGCCGCGCCGGATTCAGCGACATGAGCCGCGTAAAGGTGTATGGCTACGGCGGGGCGCTGCAGAACGAAAGTCTCGAAGCCGACGACCTGATAAAGTATGACGACCTGAAGGAGGTGCCCACATGCTATGTTGACGGCCGCAGGCTGTTCCATGCGCAGGGACCGGTGTCGTGGAGCAGCAACACAACAACCACGCGCACCCGCAATCCTTACTCCGACTACGGCTACTACTTCCTTACCGAGAGCGACGGCGAGCCGCTCACCGTTGACAGCACAGCCTTTGTAGACTCGTTCTATCCCTCTGCCGACGACTATCACTTCCTGCACGAGATAGACAATTATGCATGGTATCAGGGCGGACGCAACCTTTATGAGAACACGCCGATAAGCGCAGGAACGTCGAAGACATATATCCTGGAGAACTCTTCGCCATGTCAGGGCATACGTAAGGTCTATGCCAGCGTCACCGCAGGACAGGCCACCACGGTGCAGATAAAGATTAACGGGTCAGACACGCGCACGTTCAGCATGACATTCGGCGAATATGACCACGGCAAGTCGGTCAACATGACCTACAGCAACGCCTACGCGTCGCCGTCGGACACGGTTACGATAACCACCGTATCGGGCGGTCCGGCAAGGCTCGACTATATCAGCGTAACGCAGGACGAGCCGCGCCCGTGCCCCACGTTGAGCGGACGTGAGTTCAGCGTGCCCGAATATGTGTATAACATAACCAACCAGAACCATCATGCCGACGAGGCTGCCGACATGATTATCATAGTGCCCACCTCTGCCGCTCTTACGGCTCAGGCGCAGCGCATAAAGGAACTGCACGAGGAGAAAGACGGCATGAGGGTGCGCATAGTGCCGGCCGACGAACTGTATAACGAATTTTCGAGCGGTACGCCCGACGCCAACGCATACCGCCGCTATCTGAAGATGCTCTACGACCGCGCCGAGACAGAGGCCGACATGCCGTCGCACCTGCTGCTGTTTGGCGACTGCGTGTGGGACAACCGCATGAACACGCAAGAGTGTTCGAGTCTCAGTCAGGACGATTTCCTGCTGTGTCATGAGAGCGAAAACTCATTCAGCGCCACCGACTGCTACGTTGACGACGGATTCTTCTGCCTGTTAGACGACGGCGAGGGCGGCAATCCGAAGACCGACAAGCTCGACATGGCTGTGGGACGCTTCCCCGTGCGCACCGCAGAAGAAGCAAAGATAATGGTTGACAAGACCATAAGCTACGCCGAGAACAAAAATGCCGGCAGCTGGCAGAACGTGATGATGTTTATGGGCGACGACGGCAACAACAACCAGCACATGAGCGATGCCGACGAAATGGCAAAGGTGGTTGAGGGCATCAATCCCGCCATTCAGGTAAAGCGCGTCATGTGGGACGCATACACCTGCGTAACGACGTCTACCGGAAACACATATCCCGACGTGGCCAAGATAATAAAGCAGCAGCAAAGCGCCGGCGCGCTGATAATGAACTACAGCGGACACGGACGTGCCGACCAGATATCGCATGAGCGTGTGCTCACGCTGACCGACTTTTCCGGCTTCAGCAACGCCAACCTGCCGCTGTGGATAACGGCGTCGTGCGACATCATGCCCTTCGACTCGCAGCAGCAGAACATCGGCGAGACGGCGGTGCTCAACAGCAACGGCGGTGCGGTGGCATTCTACGGAACAACGAGAACGGTGTGGGTAGACCGCAACAGGGCTATCAACCGTGCCTACCTTAAGGCCCTGCTCACCCCGCAGAACGGCACCTATGTAACTATAGGCGAGGCGCAGCGCCTGGCCAAGAACGACCTTATAGAGTCGGGCGCCGACAAGACGGAGAACAAGCTGCAATATTCGCTGCTGGGCGACCCCGCCCTGAAGCTCAACCTGCCGCAGATGAGAGTGGTGGTAGACAGCATCAACGGCGTGCCCCTGGCTTCTGCCGAGACTCTGCCGCAGCTCAAGGCAGGCTCCGTGGCCACAGTGAAAGGACACATAGAGGGAGCATCGGGCAGCATAGACGAGGCCTTCAGAGGCGTGGCCACGCTGACCGTGAGAGACGCCGAGAAGCTCGTTGTGTGCAAGCTTAACAACACGTCGAGCGAGGGAGCAAGCACTCCGTTTGAATATTACGACCGCTCAAACACCCTGTTCAACGGCACCGACAGCGTGAGGGCAGGCAAGTTCAGCATGTCGTTTGCCGTGGGCAAGGACATCGACTACAGTGACGAGAGCGGACTGATAAACGTGTTTGCAATAAACGGCGACACGGGCGATGCCGTGAACGGCTACAGCGAAGACTTCATCGTGGGCGGAACAGGCTCGCTCGACAACGACGGCATAGGCCCGTCTGTCTACTGCTATCTTAACTCTCCGACCTTTGTCAACGGCGGCAACGTAAATCCAACGCCTTATTTCGTGGCCGAGATAACCGACAAGGACGGAATAAACACCACGGGCAGCGGCATAGGCCACGACCTTATGCTGACCATAGACGGCGATGCCGACAAGACATACGTGCTGAACGACAACTTCAGCTACGACTTCGGCAGCTACACCAGCGGCTCGACATACTACAGCATACCGGAGCTTGAGCCGGGCATGCACACGCTCAGGTTTAAGGCATGGGACATAATGAACAACCTGACCACCACCGAACTTACGTTCAACGTGGTGAGCGGTCTGCGCCCCGGTCTGATAGACATCAACTGCACGGCCAACCCCGCCAGAACGTCGACAACGTTTATCATCAACCACGACCGCGCCGGAAGCAACCTTGACGTGGAGATTGAGGTGTTCGACATGAGCGGCCGTCCTCTGTGGAAACACAAGGAGAGCGGTGTGTCGGCAAACAACAACTATACCGTAGACTGGGACCTGACGGGCAGCAACGGCGGCAAGCTGCAGACGGGCGTTTATATCTATCGCGTGAAGATTGGCGGCAGCGGCAGCGACATGGTGTCGAAGGCAAAGAAGCTGATTATCATATCGCGCTGACACGGCAGCCGCACCGGTGACGCGCCATGCCTGACGTTGCATGGCGGCAGCCGGAACAATAAGGCATGGCGGCGCTAAATTGTGGCATTAATGACCGCACTACACAATAAAATGAGAGAAAAGCGGTTATTATATCAAGGCGCATGTCGCTTCTGCGCATGACAAAAGTTTTTTAGTTGCATAATCATTACAGAAAAAGAAATAAAGACAAATAATGAAGAATAGTCAAAGAATATTGTTGACATTGATGCTTGCTGTGGCCTCGGCCGGAGCCTTTGCTCAGGACAAGCTGGACATGTTTAATCCGGTTAACACCTCAGTAACTTCACAGATGATAGCCCCCGACGCACGTGCCGCCGGTATGGGTGATGTCGGTGTGGCTACCGACCCAGATGTCAACTCGCAATATTGGAACCCTGCCAAGTATCCTTTCTGTATAAGCCGTGCAGGAGTGTCGCTCAACTATACGCCGTGGCTGCGTCAGCTCGTAAGCGACATGGACCTTGCTTATCTGTCAGGATATTACCGCATTGGCGACTACAGTGCCGTGTCGGCATCGTTGAGATATTTCTCGCTGGGTGAGGTTATGACCGACTATAACGGCGAGACCGGCGAGAGCAGCGGCATGACGATTAACCCTTATGAAATGTCGTTCGACGTGGCTTACTCGCTTATGCTGAGCGAGAAGTTCTCTTTGGCTGCTGCCGTAAGATGGATCTACTCAGACCTTACATACGACTACACGGACGATACGTCGCCTGGTAGTGCGTTTGCAGCCGACATTGCCTGCTACTATAACGACTATATAAACATTGGCGCGCGCGAGTGTCAGCTCGGCATCGGACTCAACATAAGCAACATCGGTAGTAAGATTACGTTCGGAGGTGATGACAACAGCGAGTTTATACCGACGAACATGCGTCTTGGTCTTGCCCTGATGGTGCCCATCGACGAGTTTAACAGATTCACCATAGCTGCAGATGCCAACAAGCTCCTTGTGCCTACATATCCTAAGCAGGAGGAAGGCGAGTCGACAGAAGACTATCAGCAGCGCGTTCAGAAAGAATATTACGACGTGTCGAGCATATCAGGTATATTCAAGAGCTTCGGCGATGCTCCCGGCGGATTCAAGGAAGAGCTGCAGGAGATAAACTGGAGTGTAGGTGCTGAGTATGTGTATAACGACAAGTTTACGCTGAGAGCCGGTTATCACCATGAGTCGGAGAACAAGGGTAACCGTAAATACTTCACCGTAGGTGCCGGTTTCCGCATGAGCGCCTTCTCGCTCGACTGCGGTTATGTAATCGCAACGGCAAAGAGCAACCCGCTCGACCAGACACTGCGTTTCACTCTCGGATTCGACATGGACGGCATAAAGGACCTGTTCCGCAGATAAACCGAAGGGAGCAGGAAAAACAAGAAGTCGCATGAGCCCGAAATAACGCGCCCATGCGACTTCTTGTTTTACATTATGATATTGAATAGCAAAACAGAACTAAAATAAACGATTATGAAGATTAGAACCGGATTTGGATTTGACGTTCACAGGCTCGTTGAGGGCCGTGACCTGTGGCTCGGAGGAATAAAGATAGAGCACAGCATGGGACTGCTGGGACACAGCGATGCCGATGTGCTTATACACGCTATATGCGACGCGCTGCTCGGTGCTGCCAATATGCGTGATATAGGCTATCATTTTCCTGATACATCGGCCGACACGCTCAACATAGACAGCAAGGTGCTGCTGCGCAAGACCGTTGAACTTATTGCCGGCAAAGGATATGTGGTAGGCAACATCGACGCCACAGTGTGTGCCGAGCGCCCTAAGATCAATCCGCATGTGCCGGCCATAAAGGCATGCCTTGCAGAAGTTATAGGCACCGACGAGGACAACATATCCATAAAGGCTACTACAACCGAGAAACTTGGATTTACGGGCCGTGAAGAGGGCATAAGTGCTTATGCCGTGGTGCTGATAGAACGCAAGGACGACTGATCATAGCAAATCTGTTATTGGAATTCGGTCAGTAGTTCGGCAGCATTGAATATAAGAATTGTAGAGAAACAGCAAGACTAATGTTCTGTCGGATCTGCGATCCGGCAGCATCGAATATAATAATTGTAGAGAAACAGCAAGACTAATGTTCTGTCGGATCTGCGATCCGACAGCATCGAATATAAGGATCTTTGATCCGCAACTTCTACCTATAAATTATACATAGGAAGCAAGCAGATTGAAATTAGTTTCGCTGATTGTTGGTTCTGATATTCGATGCTGCCGAAATTTTCGCTACGCTTAACAACATGTGCAAATCTGCCGGCACAAATGCTTCGTTGCTGCACATCACGTAGCACAAAAAAACGCCTATATAAAACAAGAATACGGACTGAAAGCATGAATGTACGGAATAGACAAAAACGGGCTAATGACTGACTGGGGATATGCCTATTTGGAATTTTTGTGAGTATAAAAAACACGCTGCAACTTTCAGCAAGCTGCAGCGTATTAAAAATATGTTTAACTAAAAAACCTTTTTCGATTCGAAAGGGAACCTCACGGCCTCCTTTGTCATCCTAAATAATCATGAAAACTTTACCTTAAACTAATACTATTTACTAACCTAAACAATTTATTAACCTTTTGATGCTGCAAAGATACGGCGAAAAACGTTATCTGTCAATACTTGCACGTGTCTTTTTGCAATCAAAGACGCTTTTCTTGACGCAAATCAATAAATTGTGTGCGATAACAGCATATAAACAGCCGTTAAATTTGGTAGAATAAGTATTTTATTTTAATTTTGTGTTTGCAATAAAAAACATAAACATTTTGAACAATGCGGGTGCTAATCGTAAATACAAGCGAGAAGACCGGAGGCGCCGCCGTGGCTGCCAACCGGCTAATGGAGGCTCTTAACAATAATGGCGTTAAGGCTAAGATGCTGGTGCGCGACAAGGAGACTTCGGACATCACGGTGGTGGAGCTGCCTAAAGGTATATGGCAGCGGTGGAACTTCCTGTGGGAGCGATGGTGCATTTTCTGTCACATGCACTTTTCACGGAAGCATCTCTTTGAGGTTGATATAGCAAATGCCGGCACGGACATAACTCGCATGCGCGAGTTTAAGGAAGCCGACGTGATACATCTGAGCTGGATAAACCAGGGCATGCTCTCGATAAAGGATATACGCAAGATTATCGACAGCGGAAAGCCTGTAGTGTGGACAATGCACGACTTCTGGCCGGCTACGGGTATATGTCACTACACCCGCAAATGTAACTATTATAAGACCACGGGATGTCATAACTGTCAGTATCTGCCCGGCGGAGGCTCTGCCAACGACCTTTCGGCAAAGATATGGAGGCGCAAGGCCAAGGTGTGGTCGTCGCGCAACATCTTCTTCGTTACGTGCAGCAAATGGCTGTGTTCAGCCGTGCGCGGCAGCAGGCTGCTGACGGGAAAGCAGGTGGTCAGCATACCTAACCCTATAGATACGCGCGAATATAAGCCGGCTGACAAGCGCGAGGCACGCATGCGTCTGTCGCTGCCTATTGACAGACGTCTTATTCTGGTCGTATCACAGCGCATAACAGACAAGCGCAAGGGTATGGACTATATGGTGCGTGCCTGCGAGATTATGGCAGAGCGTTGCCCTGAGATGAAGGAAAACACGAGCATAGTTATCCTTGGAGGCCACTCGGAAGACTATGCCGACAAGCTGGCTTTTCCGGTGTGCCCGCTCGGCTATGTCAGCGACCAACGGAAGATTATAGATGTGTATAACGCGGCCGACTTGTTTGTGCTGCCTTCGCTTGAAGATAACCTGCCTAACACTATAATGGAGGCTATGGCCTGCGGTGTGCCGTGCGTAGGATTTAAGTCTGGCGGCATCCCGGAGATGATAGATCACCGCAAGAATGGGTATGTGGCTGAATACAAGAGTGCCGAAGATCTGGCAGAAGGTATGCGCTGGGTGCTCTCTGAAGCCGACTATGACGAACTGAGCGACAATGCGGTGAAAAAGGTTTCAATAAGCTATTCGCAGCAGAGCGTGGCGATGAAGTATATCGAGGTTTATAACCAGGCCAGGGCTTACAGGCATTACAGATTATGATAAAGTTTACGATTGTAACAATTACGTATAATGCGGCCGATGTATTTATGCGCACGGCTGACAGCGTTGCGAGGCAGACTTATGCGGCAGTGGAGCATCTTATTATAGACGGGGCTTCGTCTGACGGCACGCAGAATATTGCAGAAGAATATAAAAAGGCTTCAGATGCAGCCTGCAACGGTCATGAGGTGAGGATCATTTCCGAACCTGACAAGGGACTGTATGACGCCATGAACAAAGGGCGCCGGCTGGCTACGGGCGATTATGTGTGTTTCCTCAATGCCGGAGACTTCTTCCCATCGGCCGATACGTTGGATGTTATTGCCGCAAACGCACGTCTTGAAGAGTGCAGCAGCGAAGGAAAACCGCTGCCGGGAGTGCTGTATGGTGATACCGACTGGGTGGATAATGACGGCAACTATATGAGCCGGCGAAGACTTACACCGCCAGAAAAACTCACGTGGCGCTCTTTCCGTCATGGTATGCTTGTGTGCCATCAGGCTTTTTATGCGCGCACTGATTTGGCGCAGAAGGTTCCTTACGACTTGCGTTATCGTTTTTCGGCAGACGTAGATTGGTGTATAAGAATTATGAAAGAAGCAGAGAAAGAGTCGCTGACGCTGGTGAACGTTCATGCCACCATTGCCGACTATCAGCGTGAGGGGCAGTCGACAAAGAACCACAGGGCCTCGCTTCTTGAACGTTTTGATGTTATGAGCCGTCATTACGGACTTTTTACCACTATCGTTATGCATGCCTGGTTTGTCATACGTGCGGTGATAAAAAAATAAGAATCATAAATATCAGTTATAAATTACGCCAAATCGGTCATGCTGATTTGGGCGTATTGTTTTATATAGAAAGTATTGCTGTCTTATATCGGAAGTGCTGCCGTCTGCTTTTTCGCAGGCATGGCGGCTGTATCAGGAAAATGCAGATTCAGACAGGCGACAAAAACAGGTATGTCTGGCAAAAAACATAAACCCCAGTCGGTCATTAGACCGCACATAGCTTTATCAATTTTGTGTGTTCATGCTTTCAGCCTGCCTGATGACCGATTAGAATAAAAAAAGCGGTTGCCAGCATAATGCTGACAGCCGCTTGACATTTATAGACATTAACAATTATGAGTATCTTAAGATCTGTCCGGGACGTATGCGCATCTTCTTTGTTATGTGGTTAAGCTTGCAGAGCTCCTCGATAGTTGTGTTGCGCTTCTTTGCGATGCTCGACAGAGTCTCTCCGCGTTTAACCTTATGATAGCGTATGTCGCAGCTGTCGTTGTTTCTGCTTCTCTTGTCAGACGATGAACTGTTCTCTGCTGATGCATATTCGTTGTCGTCTTTTCCTCTTTCCTTGTTTGCAAGTCTTGAGTCGTTGTCGTAAGTGTCGCGGCGGAACATATATGTATCGCCTGTTACGTCCTGGTTCTTGAAGTCGAACATGAGTGCCGGGTTGAGGGCTACGCCGCAGAGACGTGTCTCAAAGTGGAGGTGAGAACCTGTGCTTCGTCCGGTGTTTCCGCCAAGTCCGATGGGCTCTCCGGCTTTTACAGTCTGGTTTTCTTCAACCAGGTGCTTAGACATGTGTCCGTATATAGTCTCAAGTCCGTTATAGTGGCGTATAACCACATAGTTGCCATATCCGTTGGCTTCGTATCTTACTATTCTTACTTTTCCGCTGAATGCGGCACGTATTGTGTCGCCGATATAAACCTTCACGTCGATACCTTTGTGCATGCGGCCCCAGCGACGTCCGAAGTTAGACGTTATGACTTTGCTTGTCGTAGGCATGCAGAAGTGCTTGAGGTTAATAAGAAAAGAATCTGGAAGGGTTGTGGCGCGGTGAGCATATTTGTTGCTCCATTCCTTGTAAAGCTGTGCTGAAGGGGAGCCGGTCTGTTCTCTCTGTATTATGTTTTTAAGGGCTAAAGTGTCAACCGCCTTCATCTTTCTGTCGATAGGTGCCTGGCGGGCCAGCAGATCCTGGGCTGATGCCGTTACTGCCGTAAGGGTAAATAATGCCGTAAATGCTAATGTCTTTATTGTTCTTTTTATTAAATACATAATTTATTGTTCTTGGTTAAGATAAAAGTGCGGAGGCTGCCGCGGGCGATAGTCAGAAAAAAATCAACAGATAAAAATTTTCCGGCCTATCATAAAAACCTTTGCAAAGATAATAAAAAAGTGTGATAGTTGTTTTCCGGTTTAACAACTTTATGGACACTTTAACAAACTGGCATGCAAGGTGTCCCTAATTTAACTAATACTAACTGGTTGATATTCATATTGTTAGCATTTTAGTTAAAATACCTATGAAATGGCAGACCAGTTTATATTTGTTTTGCGCAGTGAGTCAAGCCTTTTCCATAGCATGGCATATTCCTGCTTCTGACACATGGGGTCTTTGTCAATTATTTTCTGTGCCTCGTCGCGTGCCAGCTGAACCAGCTGCCCGTCGCGCGCAATGTCGGCTATCTTGAGGTCGAAGGCCATTCCGCTTTGCTGTGTGCCTTCAAGGTCTCCGGGGCCACGCAGCTTCAGGTCGGCTTCTGCAATCCTGAATCCGTCGTTGGTGTCGCACATTATGTCTATTCGCTTGCGTGTCTCTTCGCTTAACTTGCGCTTGCTTACAAGTATGCAGTATGACTGGTCGGCTCCTCGTCCTACACGGCCGCGCAGCTGATGCAACTGTGACAGGCCGAAGCGTTCAGCGTTGAGTATTACCATCACTGATGCATTCGGCACGTTTACGCCTACCTCAATTACGGTGGTGGCCACGAGTATCTGGGTCTCGCCGGACACAAAGTGCTTCATCTCCTCTTCTTTTTCAGCCGGCTTCATCTTGCCGTGAACCTTGCTCAGCCTGAATTCGGGAAACGCTTCTTTGAGTCCTTCAAATCCGTCTTCAAGATTCTTGAGGTCTATCTTCTCGCTTTCTTTTATCAGCGGGAACACGATATATACCTGACGCCCTTCGTTGATCTGTTTCCTTATTCCGTTATACAGACTTGTTGTCTGGTCGTCATATTTATGTATTGTCACTACAGGCTTGCGTCCCGGCGGCAGTTCGTCTATGACGCTCACGTCCAGGTCGCCGTATATGGTCATTGCCAGCGTTCGCGGAATAGGCGTGGCTGTCATGACCAGCACGTGCGGCGGGTTGTCGCTCTTGTTCCATAGCCGTGCCCTCTGTGCCACTCCGAATCTGTGTTGCTCGTCTACGACTACAAAGCCGAGGCGTGCAAACTGTACGGTGTCTTCAATGACAGCATGGGTGCCCACCAGTATGTTTACGCTTCCGTTGGCCAGTCCTTCCAACACGGCCTTGCGCCTCTTGCCTTTCACCATGCCTGTCAGCAGTTCTACGTTTACGTCCATTCCGCCGAGCATTCCCTGTATTGTGGCAAGGTGCTGTTCCGCCAAAATTTCTGTCGGGGCCATTATGCAGGCCTGAAAGCCGTTGTCTATGGCGATGAGCATGGACATCAGTGCCACGAGCGTTTTGCCGCTGCCCACGTCGCCCTGCAGCAGACGGTTCATCTGCTGTCCCGAGCCCATGTCTTTTCTTATTTCCTTAATGACACGTTTCTGTGCGCCTGTGAGCGGAAAGGGAAGGTTGTTGAAGTAAAAGTCGTTGAACGTCTTGCCGACACGGCTGAATATATAGCCGCGATATTTGCGCCTGTGGTCGCTGGCGTATCGCAGAATGTTGAGCTGAACATAGAAAAGCTCTTCGAACTTCAGACGGTAGCGGGCCTTGCTCATGTCGTCGGGCGTTTTGGGGTTGTGTATTTTTCTGAACGCCTCGTCCCTTGATATCATGTTCAGCGGCTTGGTTATGAAGTCGGGCAGAGTTTCCCTGAGCGGTTCTTTCATGTTGTCGAGCATGCTTTTTATGAGCTTTTCGATGGCTCTCGACGTCATGCCCGTCTTCTTCATGTTTTCTGTAGTTACATAATACGGCTGCAGTCCCATCTGTGATAGCTGCATTTCTGATGCCGGATCAATGTCGGGATGTGCAAACTGGTAGCGCCCGTTGAACACGGTAGGTCTGCCGAATATTATGTAGTCGGTAGAAAGTTTATAGTGGCTGATGATGTATTTTGCTCCCGAAAACCACACGATGTCTGCCACTCCGGTTCCGTCTGACACATGTGCCACTACCCTTGTGCGGTGGAACCCCATCTCGAAAGTCTCAAAACTCAGTATTCTTGCACGTATCTGCACGAAGGGCATGTCGCCCGAAAGCTCATTTATGCGGTATATGCGGCTGCGGTCGACATATTTGTAGGGGTAATATTCAAGCAGTTCCTTATAGGTGCTGATGCCCAGTTCCTTACTGAGCAGAGTCTTGCGCCTTGGGCCTACGCCCGGAAGATACTGTATGTCCTGATCTAATATGTCGAGCATTGTCGCGTTTTGAGAGATGTTTCAGATTAGATGAAAATATTATGTCAGCAAATTATCTACGCCAGCACCCTTGCTATAAGCAGGTCGAACGGAGTGGTTATCTTTATGTTCTCGCGGTTGCCCTCTATGAGCGTCGGACTTTGCCCGATGCTTTCTGCCACAGAGGCGTCGTCGGTGAAGTCTTCACGGTAGGGTTGCTTGTATGCCTCCTTCAGCAGCTGTATGTCAAAGGTCTGCGGCGTCTGGACAAGGCGATACTCCTGTCTTGGCACGGTGGTGCTCTTGTTTTCGGCGTTGAGATGTATCAGGGTTTCTACTACGGGCGTAACCGGCACCACGGCCTTGCGTGTTCTTGCTGTTTCATAGCAGTTGGATATCACCTCAATCGACGGGAACGGGCGCACACCGTCGTGTATGCCAACCACTCCTGTTTCGTCGTCGGGTATACATGCCAGTCCGTTTCTGACTGAGTGGAAGCGTGTCTCGCCTCCGTCTGCTATCTGATATTCAGCAGCGAAGTGATATTTTTTGCACAGTTCGTGCCAATATTCCTGTTGTTCCTTAGGCAGCACAAGTATTATTTTCAGCGTGGTGCTGTATTCTTTGAATCTTTTTATTGTGTGCATAAGGACAGGAAATCCGTTGACAGGCAAGAATTGCTTTGGTATGTCAGAGCCCATCCTCAATCCTTTGCCTCCGGCAACGATTACAACATAGTCCATAATATTCTTCTTGTGATTCTTCTTGTTTTGTCTTATTGTCAGTAAGTTTTCTATGTGTGTATGGGCGTGCAGCTGTGCCCATGCAGGCTATATCTTCAGATGCAGGCCAGATGTATGTGTTCTGCATCATGCATACACGCCGCCACGGGGGTAATCCGTGCTTATATATTCATCAGCCCGAATACAAGTCTTGCTGCCGTATCCGGGCTGATGAGCCGGTTGTTGTTATTTCATCATGAGATGCTTGAACATCATGCCTTCGGCCACGCTGTCGGCTGTCTTATGGTCGGTAAGAGCCTCGAGCAGTGTGTAGGCATAGGGCAGGGTAGCTGCCGGACCTTCTCCGGTAGTGATGTTGCCGTCTACGGTGCACAGTTCGTGTGTGTATTCTGCTTCATCAAGATATTTCTCGAATCCGGGATAACATGTGGCACGCTTGCCCCTCAGCAGACCAATTCCGCCAAGCACCATAGGTGCGGCACATATTGCACCGATCATCTTGCCCTTGCGGTTCTGCTCTATGAGAGACTTCTTTACTCCAACATGCTCGTTGAGGTTGGTTGCTCCCGGCAGTCCGCCCGGCAGCATGAGCAGGTCGGCGTCGCTGAGGTCAGCCTCTTCAAATAGCAGGTCGGCAGTGATTTTCACTCCGTGTGCCGATTCAACTTCCTTTGCGCCTGTAACGCTCACGGTTTTAAACTCAACGCCTGCGCGGCGCATAATATCTAATGGTATGAGGGCTTCAATCTCTTCGAAGCCTGTAGCCAGGAATTCATAAACTTTAGCCATGTGGTTTTCTGAATTTTAAGGTTTAAACGTTTATTTGTATAATGATGGCATAGCCTTATTTCAGGCAAGCCAGATATCTCTTTATCGTGTCTTCAAGACCGAAATACAGCGCATCGCATATCAGTGCGTGACCTATGCTGACCTCGTCGAGCCATGGAATGTTCTGATGGAAATAGGTCAGGTTCTGCAGACTGAGGTCGTGTCCTGCGTTGAGGCCAAGCCCCACTTCTCTTGCCACTTCTGCCGCCTCTACGAACGGCTTTATCGCCTCTTCGCGGTTGGCCTCATAGCCTGCTGCGTATGGCTCGGTGTAAAGCTCTATTCTGTCGGTGCCGCACATACGTGCCGCTTCAACCATCTTAGGCTCGGCGTCGACGAATATCGACGTTCTGATGCCTGCCTCCTTAAACTGTCCTATCACGTCGGTCAGAAAGCCCTTGTTGGCCACTGTGTCCCATCCGTGGTTGCTCGTTATCTGGTTGTCAGCATCGGGCACAAGTGTTACCTGGGTGGGCTTCACCTCGAGCACCAGCTTAATATATTTGTCAATTGGGTTGCCCTCTATGTTAAACTCTGTTGTTATCAGTGGTTTGATGTCTCTTACGTCCTGGTATCTGATGTGTCTTTCGTCAGGACGTGGATGCACGGTGATGCCTTGCGCGCCAAACTTTTCACAATCAACGGCCACTTTCTGCACGTCGGGATTGTTGCCTCCGCGTGCGTTGCGTATTGTAGCCACCTTGTTGATGTTTACGCTTAATTTCGTCATTTTTTACAAATTTATTTAGTTAGCAGTATCTGTTATTCCGCAAAATGATGTAATTTTGCATATGACAAGCCTTGTGCAGGCGGCTTTCTGGCTGTTGTCATACGAGGCTTGTGACATCTTTGCAGATAAGTTTATTCATTGGCAAAGTTACTAAATGTTTGTCATTTTTCTGCATCCTGTACTAAAAAAGAAATTTAAAAGCTTAAAATTATGGGGTCGCGCAAGTTTAAATTCGCACTATTTGGAAATATCTATCAGGCAAAGAAGTCGGCTAACATCCGGGATATAATGTCGTATCTCACGCGCCGCGGCGCTGAAGTGTGCGTTGAAAAACTTTTTTACGACTTTCTTGTAAGCACCGGACGACTGTCGCCTGGCTCCGTTGAAGTGTTTGAGGGAGGCAACTTCATGGCTGATTTCGTCATATCTATGGGCGGCGACGGCACGCTGTTGCGTGCGGCGGGGCTCGTGGGCAGCAAGAATATACCAATACTTGGAGTCAATATGGGCCGGCTCGGATTCCTGGCAGACATCGTGCCTACCGAAGCCGAGAGCGCGCTCGACTCGCTCTATCGCGGCGACTACACGCTGGAGAACCATTCGGTAATATGCGTTGAGGCCGACGGCAAGCCTCTGCCGGGTGTGAGCCATGCGCTCAACGACATAGCCGTGCTGAAGCGCGACAATGCCTCGATGATATCAATACGCACAAGCATCAACGGCGAGTATCTCGTTACATATCAGGCTGACGGACTCATTGTCAGCACTCCTACAGGCTCAACGGCCTATTCGCTGTCGAACGGCGGACCTATCATCGTGCCGCAGACGGGCATCCTGTGCCTTACGCCGGTGGCTCCGCACAGCCTGAACATCAGGCCGATGGTGATTTCAGACGACTCTGAAATAACTCTCACCGTGGAGAGCCGCAACCACAACTTCCTCATTGCCGTCGACGGACAGTCGGCAAAGTGCAGCGAGAAGACACGGCTCACCATACGCAAGGCACCATACAACATAAAAATCGTGAAGCGCAGCAGTCAGAAATACTTCTCCACCTTGCGCCAGAAGATGATGTGGGGAGCCGACACGCGCGGCTGACAACATCTCCGCACCAGTATGCAGGCATCAGCTCTGTATGCCGGTATTGTGTCTGCGCATACCCGGAAGCACCTTTAGCAGAAGCTTATGAAGATAAAGAACCTGTTGAGAATACCCCAAAGCAAATATCCCGTCAAGGCTATTTTGCGCTGGTTGTGGCACGCTTGGCGCGGCAACTGGCTTCAGGCCGTGCTCAACGCCGCGCTCGGACTGCTCGGCGTGGCTGCCAGCTTGATGTCGGTGTGGGCTGTTCAGAATGCCATCGACGTGGCATCTCATGTCCGCAGCGGCTCGCTCTATGCGGCAGTGGCGCTTATGGGCGTGTTTGTGCTTTGCGACTTTGGCGTCAGCATAGCTTCGGTATGGGTGAGAAACATTCTCGGCATAAAGGCGCAGAACCGCATGCAGCAGCACATGCTCGACCGCATACTGCGCTCAGAGTGGCGCGGACGCGACAGCATGCACAGCGGCGACGTGCTCAACAGGCTTGAGCTTGACGTAAGGACTGTAGTGGAGTTTCTTACCGAAACCATGCCCAACACGCTTTCGGTGGTGGCTCTTTTTCTCGGCTCGTTTTTCTATCTGTTCTCGATGGACGCCATGCTGGCCGTTGTCATCGTGATAATGCTGCCTCTGTTTATGCTTGTCAGCAGGCTCTACGTGGGGCGCATGCGCAGTCTTACGCGCAACGTTCGCAACTGCGACAGCCGCGTGCAGAGCGTGCTGCAGGAAACCATACAGAACCGCATGCTCATAAAGACCCTTGAAAAGGATGACGCCATGGTGGAGCGGCTTGAGGCAACGCAGAGCGAACTGCGGCATAATGTGGTAAGGCGCACGGCCTTCTCGCTGTTTTCGAGCTTTGTCCTCAACTTCGGCTTTGCGGCAGGCTATCTTATCGCCTTTCTGTGGGGAGCCATAAGGATGTACGGCCACACGCTGTCTTTCGGCGGCATGACGGCCTTTCTGCAGCTTGTGGCGCGCATACAGGGGCCGGCACGCAATCTGACAAAGCTTGTTCCTCAGTTTGTGTCGGTGCTCACGGCGGCAGAACGGCTCATGGAACTTGAGGAAAATCCGCTTGAAGAGCAGGGCGCTCCGCTGCATGTAGCTGCTGACGGTGGAGTGGGCGTGCGCTTCGAGAACGTAGCTTATGCCTATGCCGACGGCGAACGCGAGATAATGAATAACTTTTCGTTCGACTTCACTCCGGGCAGCTGTACTGCCGTGCTCGGCGAGACCGGCACCGGCAAGACCACTCTTGTGCGCATGATTCTTGCCCTGATACGCCCTGACTCGGGACGCGCCGTGATATACAACGGACGAGGCGAAAGCTACCAGTTGTCGTCGCTCACGCGCTGCAACTTTGTATATGTGCCGCAGGGCAACACGCTGCTGAGCGGCACCATTCGCGACAATCTGAGGCTTGGAAACCTTTCGGCCACTGACGATGATATGCTCAACGCCCTTCATCGTGCCTGTGCCGACTTTGTCAGCGAGCTGCCCGACGGGCTCGACACCGTATGCTCTGAGTCGGGCGGGGGACTGAGCGAAGGTCAGGCGCAGCGCATAGCCATAGCCCGGGCACTGCTGCGCGACGGCAGCGTGATGCTCTTCGACGAGGCTACAAGCTCGCTCGACCCTGACACAGAGCGCCGCCTGCTTGCCAATCTGCTGGCAGACAGACAGCGCACCATCATCTTTGTAACCCACCGCATGGCCGTGGTAGACTATTGCGACCGTGTGCTGCGCATGGAGCGGCTCTGACTCTTCGTGTCGTGCCTGCACATCTGCTGTCGTTCAGGCATGATGTTTGTAGTGAATTTTATTAACCAAAATAAATTTTAGCGTTATGAAAAAACTTATCTTTATGGCGGCTTTCGCCATCATGACTGTCCTTGGCGCTGCGGCTCAGGATGCCGACTCGCGCTATGCCACTGAACTGCTGAAGCCCGGAACTGAGGCTCCCGACTTCACTCTGAAGGACATCAACGGCACAGAACACACGCTCAGCCAGTTGCGCGGAAGCTATGTTGTGCTCGACTTCTGGGCTTCGTGGTGTCCCGACTGCCGAAAGGATGTGCCCATGCTGAAGGAACTTTATGCCAAATACGGCGAGCGCATCAAGTTTGTAAGTGTGTCGTTCGACGACAAAAAAGAAAATTGGAAAAACTATGTTGAGGCCAACGGCATGAATTGGCTGAATGTCAGCGAACTGAAGAAATGGAAGGAAACCCAAATTTCGCAGATGTATAAGATCAAGTGGATTCCTGCCATGTATCTTATCGACCGCCAGGGCAAGATTATCCTGTCAACGGTTATGATAGAGAAAATGGCTGACAAACTGAAAGAACTTCACGAGCTTTAAGCTGAACCGTTCATCATAATCCGTTTGGGTTATCTTTTATACAGAGCGTCTTGCCGTCTGCTTTTTCGCATGAATAGAGTTGTTCTGGTGAAAGGCCGACGGCAAGACAAATAAATAATAAATCATAAATATTGCTGGAAAATTCATGGGATTTCGTATATTTGTTCCATGTCTAATATTTCGCATTTTAATATGAATAAGTCAGACGAATTTTTCATACCCGACAACGAGGTTAAATTTTCAGAGGAACTTGATTATAGCCGAGTGGATGAATGCATCCGTTCGGTCGAGGCATTTTCGCGAATATCTTATCAGAGTGTCTATATCATCGATTATTTCAAGCAGAATTTTTTGTATGTGTCACCCAATCCTATGTTTCTGTGTGGACAATCACAGGAGCGTGTGAGAGAGTTAGGCTACCGATTTTATCTCGATTATGTTCCGGAAAATGAGCTGTCATTGTTGTTGAGTATAAATAGAACAGGTTTTGCTTTCTACAATGATATCCCAGTTGAGGAACGCAAGGATTGGTATATCTCATACGACTTTCATATTCTCAACAAAGGACGAAAAATCCTTGTCAATCATAAGCTGACACCACTTAGACTCACTTCCGACGGTCGTGTATGGCTTGCATTATGCGTAGTGTCGGCGGCAACACATACCGATGCTGGACATATAGAGATGCACCATATAGGTACATCTGATTTCTTTGAGTATAATACCGTTTCTCGCAAATGGAAAAGAAAACAGATTCCTACGCTTACAGATGGAGAAAAATCTGTACTTACACTTTCCATGCAGGGATATACTATGGTGGAGATTGCAGATAAACTATGCTTGTCTCCCGACACGATAAAGAAATATCGACAACGCATATTTGAGAAACTTGATGTACGTAATATCTCTGAAGCCATAGCCGCGGCCACGAACAACAAACTAATCTAAGTTCCTGCAAAGGTAGAATTTTGGAAAATATTTTACTTTGCGATTAACGGCGATGTTGACAGCTATCCGTGCACAGACGTGCGCCGCTGTTTTCAGAGCAGCCTCACTTGTTTTGCCTTCTCTTATTGCCGAAAGGGCAGAATATAACCACTCGCATCCTTCTATATTCCAGAAAGCACAATAACCGGCCATATATTCAGCAACCCAAAAGCGCATATCACTTTTGTGATGTAATTCATTCTTGTCGTCAGGTTTTATTACAATTGCTCCTGCACCATATACAAAATCAAAAGGATATATTATAGGTATTGAAATGTTGTCCTTTAAACCGGAAATACAATCACCCACATACTCTATAATCATATCAACAGAGACAGTATCTGGATACCAGTCTGTTGATGAAATAATGGTAATTGACTTGAAACCGGATTTATACAATTCGGTCTTAATGTTGTTTGTAAAATCGGTAGATCCAGCAATCACAATCCTATAGTCTGAAATAAGGCGTATTTCTTCATTTGTCATATTCTTTATTATTTTTGAGGTGCAAAATTATGTCTATCTTCGACGATATGCCATACCTAAAAGTGTATTTTTTTACCAATAAACACATTTGTATACTTTTGGGTATTGCAAAGAGTTTACGACGGCTGTAATTTTGTATCAAAAACCAATAATCAATTTAATATGAAAACAATATTCACATTAATTGTTATGGCTGTTACTTCGGTTACAGCAATGGCTCAAAGTATAACTGGCAAGGTTATGGACGAAAACAATTCTCCTCTTGGCTTTGTTAACGTGGTTCTACTAAGAGCCGATTCTACCTATATAACAGGTACAGTTACTGACGAAAATGGGATTTTCCTTTTCAGTGAAGAACAGAGTAATGCCGAATTGTTAAAATTGTCTTCAATTGGCTATGCAGACAAACTTGTTGTCATTCCATCTTCTGGGAATCTGGGCATAATTACGCTTAATACGGAGAATGTAATGCTGGGAGAGGTGGTTGTAAAAGCAAACCGCCCTGTAACAACGATGAAAGGAGATGTCCTTGTCACTAATGTGGCAGGCTCTCAACTTGAGCATGCAGGTACGGCAAATGATGTTCTTACACAAGTCCCTATGGTTCTTGGACGTGATGGTAATTTCGAAGTATTTGGTAAGGGTTCTCCTGCTATTTATATAAATGGTCGTGAAGTCATGGATCTTACGCAACTATCTCAGTTGAGTTCTGCAGATATTAAAAATATTGAAGTAATAACAAATCCTGGAGCAAAATATGATGCCTCGGTAAAATCAGTTATTCGTATTCAAACAAAACGACCTCAAGGTGACGGCTTTGGCATGACTATTCGGACACAGGGTGTTATGCAAAAATATTTTCGTACCGTTGACCAAGCAAACTTCAAATTCCGTACAGGCGGACTTGAATTATTTGGCAATTTCGGCTATATGTGGGGTAAATTCCAAAGTAGCAACGAAGTTGATATGCTCACACAGTCTTCCGTAATATGGAATCAGACGTTGGCTCAAGATGGAAATATGTGTACAAATGAGTTCTTTGGAAAAGCAGGCTTTTCATATATGTTCAGTGAAAATCATTCCATAGGAGCTTATTATTCTAATGGTTTTACGAAACAAAAGACAGAACATATTGGTATCAGTCAAATATTTACTGATGATATGCTTTATGATAATCTGGTAATGCTTGGCCGCACTAGAAATAACATACTCCCCAAACACCATGCAAATCTCTATTACAATGGTGAAATAGGCAAACTTGGAATAGACTTCAATATGGATTATATGTGGCGCAAAAGCAGGACGAATATGTGGAACGATGAGACAAGCGAGAATCAGGATAACTCTATTGTCAACTCCATCGGGGCAAATAGAAGCCACCTGTTTGCCGAAAGACTTGTTTTCAGTTATCCGCTATGGAAAGGAGGAATAGAAATAGGAGAGGAATATACATCTTCACGCTTCTCGTCTGATTACATTACAGATGCATCAATAATTGATAGCTCAGCTTCTAAC
>OJQN01000327.1_pt1 | contig 21069 bp, 13 predicted proteins | sample 1598881 | NCBI WGS metagenome assembly OJQN01 (sample SAMN03922512, study PRJEB24848) | human gut metagenome | isolation source: stool sample | host: Homo sapiens | place: Germany | collected 2010-02
AATAGGACTTGAGCGTCGCAATATACTCTTCCATTGCCAACTTCCCTTGCTCAGTGAGGCGACAGGTTGTACGCGTCTTTTTTCCCACAAATCCTTTTGTTATCTGAATATATCCGGCATTGCTTAATTTATCCAACTGCACACTGATATTGCCAGATGTGGCATTGGTCTGCTCTTTCAAGTAGCTGAAATCCGCTTCCTCTACCGAGACCAGCAATGTCATTATAGCCTACCTTAGTTGGGAATGAATAATCGGATTCAGTTCCTTCAGCATGACGTTAACATTTTACGATTAAGCGAATGACCAGGTATTATCATCATCACTAAAAATGATACACCAAACAACAAGTTCCACCAATCAGACACCTCCTTGCCGGTAACCATAGATGCCAGCATATATATAGAAATGGCAAAGGCTACCAATGGAGAATATACCATCAGCTTAAAATCTGAAATGATTCCGGTAATGGCTACACCAATGCCTGCATACAACAATGACAAAGGCAACATGAGTCCAAAATTGCATTTCCCTGCCAGATATCCAAACAAGGCCAGGCCAATCACTGTTAGGAAAAAGAGTTGTCCCAAAATGCGCCAAGTGCTGTTAATAGCTTTGTCCATGTGGGTGATGACACTAACATCTATTTTCTTCCGAAATGCAATCCATAATGAAGGAGTAAACATGAGAAACCAAAGAGCAGCCCATACGGAATTACCGGTTGTATGTACAAGAAAATACACAACAACTGACAATATGACTGCAGGATAACCATAGCATAGCAAGATGTTACCGTTACCAACTTTCATGTTTCGCTTGCTCTGCTGAATCATTTGAGTAATCAGTTCTAAACTGTCTTGCTCGGTAAATTCTTTTTCCTTCATTTCATTAATGATTTATAGGTTGATTATTATTGGCATGTTTTTTACGCACATCAACTAACTTAATCTCGAAAGTTTGGCCATCTTCGGTTATCTGCAAATTCTGTACAGCACAAAACTCGATTGGCAACTTGTCATCGGACATGTCCATTTTGAAGTTGCCGTTTGCATCATGGAAAACATAGATGGCCTGCTTTCCAAGAGGAAACTCATTCAGACAAATTGTAACAACACTATCGGAAGCCTCCGCCATACCGTAATGCTTGCCATTGGCTGTTGCAAGTAGCACATTTCCTTGCTTATTCGGAATATTCGAAATTCTAAAGGAAATAGACTTGGCTGTTTGAGCAAATAGTGGTCGCACTCCCACTATTGAGAACATCATGACCACGATGGATAATAACTTTTTCATACACTTTAATTTTAACTGATTTATACTACAACCTGTCGACAGACGAAAGAAATGGAAACATTATCCATATCAATTCTTGCACAAATATAAATAGATTTATTTTATAAACCAACTTATATGATGAGTTATTTGACGTAATATTGAATTAGGCGTGATTTCGATGAATTAATCTCCCAAATGAGCGCGACAATCATTATCTCAATATAGAAAAAGCCCTTTTCATATCTATAGCTTGGAATATATGCGCCGGGTTTTCGCGTCGCTCGGCTTCAACGTCAAGGGAGGGGAGTTCGTCTATGCCAAGAAGGACAAGGTCAACCCGTCGCAGCAAATAGACATCGTGCAGAAGCTCTCTTCCATGGGGCTGCCCATCGACGACGACTATCTCTACGATACGTTCTGTGTCAAGAAGCCCGACAACTACGAACAGCTCAAGGCTGAGAAACAGGCCGAGAAGGAAGCCGCACGCAAGGCCTTGGCTTCTCTGCCATCCCAAGACTCACAGCCTTCCCGGAATGCCAGCCAAAAATCATTCAAGCAGCGTTTGAACGGTTTTTTCGGCATCGCCCCGGAGCATCCCGGGGCTTGACAGTCCAGGACATTGACGGCCTGTATTATGTCGAGGGGCACTGCTCCTGCTGCCATCCCCACTTCCCCTCCCCACAGGGTAGGTCGGCAGGGGCTTCCTTTTCTTTCTCCGCCGATGTGCTGGCCGCGTTCATGCGCAAGGTATATCGGGGATTCGATACGGCCGCCGGGGTCGAGCCGGCCATGTGGCGCGAGGTCTTGCGCATCGTCAACTCCGCCACGGTGGAGGGGCTTGCCGAAGCCGGGGCGCCGCCTACCCACGAAACAGGCTTCTATGCCGCGCTGAGGCATTCCAACGAGGTTTTCGCCGCGTTCAAGGTGCACAACATGGGGCGGCTCATGGCATCCAGGCTCATCGGCGCGGACGGCAAGCTCAAGCCGTTCGGCAAATGGGCGGAGGAAGTGGCCACCATCACGTCGCACCATGTCGGGGCATGGCTGCGCACGGAGTACGACACGGCGCTCATACGCGCCCATAACGCCGCCGACTGGCGAAGGTTCGAACGCGACAAGGACGTGATGCCAAACCTGCGCTGGATGCCTACCACGTCGCCAACGCCCGAAAGATCGCACCGCGCCTTCTGGGAACGCCGCCTCACGCTGCCTGTCGGCGACCCGTTTTAGAACGAACATCATCCTGGGAACCGCTGGAACTGCAAATGCTCGCTTGAACAGACCGACGAACCGGAAACGCCGGAACTCAAGGCGGAATTCGACGGGCTCAGGCCGCAGCGCGGACTGGAAAACAACACCGGGCGCGACGGACACACTTTCAGCGACAATCACCCGTATTTCCCTGAATCGTGCGCCAAGTGCGGCTTCTACCGTAAGGCCAACATCAAGAACCGCATCCTCGGAGGATTCACCAACCGCCAAAAGGACTGCTACAACTGCCCGTACATCGACGGCTGCATTGATAGGGCAAAGGAAATAGCCATAGTCAGGGAAAGGGCCAAGGAAATTCGCAATCAGGCTGCATTCTTAAAAGGAATGAAACTCGAAAATAAAGGGTTTGCCCATGAGGTAACCGTTTCAGGGGCAGGCATTAAGGAGTGGCTGAACCAGCCGCACATACATTTCATGGAGAAAAACGAACTCCTACTGTCACTGCCGGATGTGTTCAGAAATGCCAAATATATAGGGGCAACCATCGACGACAAGCCACGTAAGGGTGTTGTGCAAAGCCATGTTTTTGAAACAAAAATCATGGAAGATAGCAGTTAGATTATTGTTCACCAAATGAATTGGGGGGAATATTTGCTGCACGGAATTTCCGACAGCAAGAAAATCGCAGATAGCATAAAATGAAAGAGACCTGAACCCTTCCCTCCAGAACTGCAATCCGGCGCGGTATTCAAGCCTCTTAATAGTCTTGTTCCATTTGGAGCGGCCATCACAACGACCCTCATGCCATTACGGTCACTGCTCCAAAAGGAGATGCTGCAAAAATAATGCTTTTTCTCGTAATAACAAAGAAAACGGTAAAAAAATACATCAATGGACGCAAAAGAAATACAAATGCGCATCGAGCGCGTAAAGACCGACATTGAAAAGGAGGTGCGCGACCGGCTGCCGCGTAAGGTCGGGGTGGTGGCCGTAAACCATTTCCGGCAGAACTTCCGCGATGCCGGGTGGAGCGACAACGGACAGCATCCCTGGAAAAAGACACTTAGGCAGCAGGGCGGCAGCCCTGATGCAAAATACACGCCTCTGACTTCACGGCGCGACCACCTCATGCGCTCCCTCCAGTACGAACAGACCGCACCGGGGGAGGTCACCGTCACAGCCCCGTGCCATACGCGGCCAGTAGAAAAGAGATTTTTAGGAATAAATAGTCATAAATAACTATTGCTGGTTTTACACCTAAATACTTATCTGTTTCTACTTATGATTACAACAGATGTAAGCTTCCTGGTCATATGCTTTTCTTTCTTTATGAATTAATTCTATTAACCTTTGCAATTCAAGTATATCTGATTTGATATCCTTAAAATGTTCACACTGTTCATCATATCTTTTACGAGAACCTGACTTCAAACGGGATTCAATATCATCCGGAATTAAATAGGAAGAACGCTCTTTGCCTAAATATTGCCGAAACTCAAAGAGATATATGCTGATTCCAGCCAGATCAAAGTCGCCGAAGTGAAGATAATGGTTGGAAATAGTGCACAGCCATCTTCTAAGGTCGGTCGACTGAGGATACCGGGATACAAACAGCACTTTGTCTGAAAGTCCATGAGCATGAAGATACTCCTCAAAGAATCTGCGCTACCTACGGATCATCCTGAAATTTTCCATATTCTCGACACCAATTACTACGACATCTTCGGGAATTGTAAATTTCTTCCAATCTGAGACAAAGAGGAAGCTTCCTTCTTGCGGATTTACCGGGAATGGTTCTCCACCAAGGAAGCACTCGACACGTTCATAACTGTTTACAGGAAACCCAGGGCAGGAACGAATCATAACAAGTTTGGAGTTTCCTGTTTCCGTTGCCATTAAAGCACGGGAATCGTAAGCATTTGCTTCAAAAAGACGAAAACGCTCATCCTTATCTACAAGAAATCTTTTCATTGCCTCAGTATCACGGGCACGATACGTTTTTCTTGAGCCACGTGATATTACCAACAACAGACCTTCTGCCAGCAATTCGTCAAGCAACTTACTGTTCAGCCTCGACCCGGCAACTTGTTCACCGGCTAGCAATGCCTGTATAGACGCACTTATTGCCATATTATCCGATTAATTTATTCGTTTCAACAATTTCTCTACTCTTGTCCTTACTCCATGCTTACTTAACAGGTATGTATAGCGGTAGTCGTATGGATTATACGAAGTAGGTGAACTGTTGATAAGATAGATATTGCGTGAATTGGCAAACTGCAGAATGCCTTTTATATTGTTAGGATGCAAGCGACCTATCTCATCCATCATGCAGTGTACGATGAAATCTCCACTTTTCTTCACTGCCTTTTTCTTAAACACATTGATGAGCATGATATTAACCATTGCTTTCACAAGAATATCCGTACCATCCGATCCTACATTATTTATACGTTCAACCCAACCGGTGTCATTGTCGTTCTCTTTCACACGGAACTGTAAACGGAAAGCGTCCCCCAAAGATACAGTAGGACGATTCGGTTCGTTCTGCAACTGATGAGACAGGCTCTTCAGATAATCTACGACCTTACGGTTCACTTCATCCCGATTATTATTTGAAAAAAGGTTCAGTTCGCCAATAGAAAAAGCATTCTCTATAGCATAATCATGAATTGATATAAGCAGTTTCATGAGTTTGTCGGATGACTCATCTGCCCTGAGTTCAATACTCTTGATTACTCCTGCAAAATTCTTTTCTATAAAATCACGGTTTATATCTTGTATCACCCCATCCACATCCGATCTGCGTTTCATCAGTGAACCGATTTCCGCCGAGATACGCCCCAAGATATCTTTATAATGTTCGCTGGTACGTCTGCGGAACTCCTCGATTTTATTATTATCCATAAAGTCCTGCAAATCCGTAGCAATCACCAAATAGTCATTGTCTGTTACAGGCATTGTATTGAAATGGAAAGCATTTTGGGGCTTGAAGTTACGATTAAAATTCACAACTATAGATTTAAGTTTGTCTATCGTTTCACGCTTCTGATTGACTGTGCCTCGAAGCTGACTTAAAAGTTGCTGACAATCCTGCTCTGTCTTCTTCATCTTATCATCAGAGAGAAAAGCATCTGGTACAAGATGTTCATTTTCTACCATCTGACGGTAAAGCGTCAAGCCTTCTATCCTATGCGTCAGTTCCCCACGAACCTTTTTCCGATGCTCCTCCATTTCTTTACATTTTTTCCCTATACGTGTCCGCCTGTCTTCATAACGCTGACGTATCATAGCGAGTTGCTGCTCAATTGCCTTAATTGTCTTTCTAATTTCCGGTTCCTTGGCAAAAAGATTTTGCTCTGTGTCGCGATATCTGATAACAATTGGACGTTCTTCATCAATCTTCATCAACAGAGCCTTTAAATCATTTAAAGCCCTGCGGTATTTCTCGAGCAGGTTCGTATCAACGCCCTTGCCCGCAAGTTCGGCTTTCTGCTGTTCGTTGAGTTGTTGCTTCTGTGCGGCGAATTCCTGATTACGCTCGAACGCTACAGCATCTTGCGATTTCTTAAATAAACGCAATTCCTCATCAAGTGCTTTGGTTGCTTTGTTAAACGATGAATCGAGCTCCTTAAGATCTTTTTTATACTTCGATTCATACTTATTGCGCGCCTCCTTCTCCGAATTCACATGCAGTACTGCCTCATTAAAGGAATGTTCACGAACGTCTTTTTCGCGGGCAATATGCTCCTGTTCTTCCATCTCCAGCTTATGCCTACGGTTATGCAGGTTCTGCCGCTTGGCTGGCACCTGTTCTTCTTCCACCTTCAACGATGTCATTTTCTGACGAAGCGGGTTGACCTGTACTGCATATTTCTTGCCAAGTTTAGCAATCTCTTCCTGAAGAGTAACAGGCAATAGCGTAAGCTGATGGTTAATCTGCCTTACCTGCTCTTCCTGGTTCTTCTTCTCCAATCTATATTCATCAGGCGTACGATGAACTGAGGCAATATTATCCAGGTTTAACTTTATGCCAAACATACCATTAGCCACAGTGTCCAACTGAGGGTCAAGCCCTTGAGCATATAGAATCCTCTCTTCGTCAACGACTTTGCCTATCGTGTTCTCCCAGCCTTCAGAGTTTTCACAAAGCCACTTGTAAAAAGAACCGTCTAAACGAACCAATAAACCATCAATCTTAGCGATTTGTTTACGCATCTGTGTACGGTCAGCGTCAAGACGTTCCTGTTCACGCTCGGATGCTTGTTTTATCTCCGTTTCTTTCATCTCATACTCGGCAGTAATCCGATCAATCTGACATTTTACCGCTGTCTGTTGAGCCGCATTCTCTTTCTCCGCAAAATTCAATTGTTGCAGTTCCTCATCTACTTGCTTTATTTCATTAGCCATAGGATGCCACTGACGAAGTTCCTTCAGCGCATTTTCAGTCCTGTTCTGTTCAGTCAACAACATTTGCAGACGTTCGTCGGAGTCGTGCCGCCAGCTGTTGAAAGTCTCCATAACCTGATTCCTGTTTCTGGTACGTTCTTCTTCCAAGCTCTTACGCTTTATCTGAAGTTCGGTCAGTTTCTGATAATATTCTTCTTTCTGCATGTTCCCAAACGCCAGACGTGCATTTTCCTGTTTACCTTTTGCAATGTTGTACTTTTCCTCTATCGACGCATAAGCTTTCAACAAATCATCCAATAGCGTTTGTTTATCAGCAGCCTCCTGTCTGATTGCGGACTCACGACCGGCAAGAGCGAGTTTGTCATCAATACCCTCGTCAGCGAAATACTTTCTTGCCTGTGCTATTTCCTTCAGTTTACCTTTTTTTGCACCAAGGTCCTGATTGAGCGCGTCTTTTTCTTTATCATATTCTGCCGTAAGTTCTTTTTCACGATTATGCGCTTTATCTATTTCCGCTTCAACTTCTGAGGCTTCGATCTCCAAAAGAGGTATATGCTTTTCACTATAAGCTACAGCATGATTGAGCATGTGCCATACGTCAGACAACTGCTGGTCGAGTGCAACAATTGTACGGCCCTGTTCAGCTATTTTCAATGCTTGCTGACGCACAGGGTAATTGCCATCACGTGTTTGGCGGAACCAACAGTCTATCTCGTCATACTCTCGCTCAAAATCTGTAACAAGTCGTCTGTATGTCTGCAAATCAATCGGCAAATCCTCATCAGTCATGGATTGTATAATCGTATTCTTTACAAAGTCCGCATCAAGTTTGGTATTCAGAAAGACATTCTGAATGCTTCGTGGTATATTCTGATAATGCGAGCTCTGCACCAATGCATAACGCGCATATTTATGGTCATGAGTGTTGCCGAAGATTATATCCTTAAACATCACACCGGACTCTATTCTTGCCGAAACAGCTACGTCTTTGTCTATACGTTCGCGAATCTTCACCCAGTCACTCAATACCCGCTTGTCATCGTCTATTAACCATTCACGCTGATAAGGTGCATCAATAAACCGCCATGAAGCGCGTCCTTGATATCTGCCGACAAGTATCGTATATGCGCCATTGTCTCGCATCACTTCATAAAGTATATAAGAGTTTGACTGGCGAAAATAAAATTCATCAAACGATTTCTGTCCTTGTTGAATACCCAAATGCTGTTTATCCGCATTGTAGAAAAACAGCAGTGCCCTCAATACCGTACTTTTACCGACACCCTGAGTCCCTGTGAAATGCACATTCCCGTCTACAGATATCTCTGCATACGGAATATTGGCACTATTGATAAAAATAATCTTATTCAGGTATTTCATCTTCATTTGCAATTTGAATTATTTCAACCAATTCTTCAGCATAACGGAATGCCGAAGTAACCTTAAAAGTCTCATCAAGTTCGCTGATACACTCCGCAAAGCCCATGTTCTGCATTTCCTGAAGCAGTTTGTTTACTATTTCAACATTGGATCCCACACCGTATTTCTTGAACAGATGGCTTGCCTTTTCCTTCAGTTCGATATCCAGACTGATCTGTTCTACCAAATGGCTTTTGCGAAACTGATATCCTGCAGCAAATGACTGGTTATAGCATTTCAGAAAATCCAGATAGTCAAGCCATTTCGAAAAGCTGTCCAATTTCTGCTCTATCGTCTGCTTACCCTCTCCTATTCTTGAGAAATAGAAGTAACCATTACCAGATTCCAGTTGCAGACCTATTTCCTTGAAGTATTCTGTATAATCTTCCAAATTCTCCTCGATATCCTCATACAGATGACGGACAGAGGTATCTACACTGTCTACCGAAAGAAACTCTCCCCGGCTTAACCGCTCGTATATTCTTTGAGTATTATTTCGCATAAATTATAGGATATTCTATGTCTTGATAAATTGCATATTCGCCTGTTATCCGGCATTCATCAGGATGCAAGATAACCAGCTGACAGAAGAGGGTAGCATGTTCTTCTATGCTACGTTTCACTTTATAGTCATACTTCAGAATGAAATCAAACAGATTATAACTTGATGCTAAAAATGCATTCCAGACTTCGGCAGAATCCACCTCCTTCAGTTGCCGGATATGTTCTTGCAAGTCTTCATCTGCCAGAGGCCCGGCTTCCGTTCTGGCTGTTTTCTGTATTCCATTCCGTTCGGCAATTCGTCTCAGCAACTTTACTACCTGATCGTTTTCCCTTAGCATTTCTAAAGACAGCCGAATCTTATTATATTGGCGGGATTCCATCCAAAGAGGATTCCTTTCTTCCAGAACATTTACCAGGTTCGTATCAGTCTTTATAAGCAACTGATCTTGCAGATACTTCAACTTCCGTATCTTTTTGTAAAGTTGATTTTGCAGGTCTATCTGATTGATATATGAAATAATCTGCCTGTCAATTTCCATCAGTGCATGATAGGCTTCTACAAAATCATGCTTCACATCGCTACAGGTCTTTGCCATGTGCGGATCATTGGCCATGATGAAAAAGGCGTGTTCATTATCCATCAGTTTTTCACATTCACGTATCATGGCACGAATGCTATGGCTTTTTTCATCCAGATTCTCCAGCTTCTTCTTTTTGATGACATAATTGGGTTCCTGCTTATAGGCATTGTCCATATTACGCTTCAAATCCACCACATTCCTTAGGGTTCTGAATCCGGTCTTCTTTAAAAGTTGCCGCACACTATCCTGATATCCGGCTTTGCGGTTGGGATTAGTCTCCTGCAGGAAATAACCGATATTCTCTTTCAGGGTGTTGATGCACTCTTGTACGCTCAACACGCTAATTTCCTCATTGACATTAAGCACTTCCTCAAAAAAGTTCAGATAGTCGCTCTCTATCTCAACCGTATTTCCGGATTCCACCAGCACACCACAATCGACCAGCTTTCTCAATCTTTGTTCATTTCCACCAACAAGGTCAATGGCAAGACTCGACGGAAACTTCATAAGCTTCCGCTTCTCAAACATCTCACTCAGCAATCTTTGCTCGCGTGAGAGCGTCTTGGTCAGTTCTTCTATACTTCTGAAATGCGTCAGGACATCCATAATTTCAAAACTCTGTTATTAGCACTAATATCAGAAAAATATCACCCTCGGTAAACCTTACACCATTCGGCTACGATATGCGTCAACACCGCTCACGGCTGCAAAAGCTCCTATAACCAAATGAGCCAACGCTTTCTTCATGCCCGCCATCTTGTGCTCGCTCTATTCGTACAACTTAACCATTCTCTCAACAATGCCCTTCATATCCATTCGTAGCGAAGCTGGGCTTACAACTTCAATGCCATCCCCAAAAGAGCGAATCAGCGACAGAAGCTCATAGTTCACTTGCGCTTTCAGTGTCACTTTCCATTTGCCATCCTTCAGTTTCTCGGGCCTCGCACACTGCGACTCATGCAGAGGTTTGGTCACGACATATCCAATGGTCTGGTCGGTGACGTGCAGTTCTATTTCCTCAACCGGGCCACTGGTAACAGACACCCCTACTACATCGCTGAAATACTCATCAAAGTCGAAACCGGCGGGGAGTCCTTGGTAAGCATCCGTAGTTTCTGTTATATTGTCAATGCGGTCGATAGCGTAGTTAGACAAATATGTGCATCCGTCGTGCTTACCTATGAGAAACCACCTGTTGTTGTATTGCTTCAGATAATACGGGCTCACCCTGACCTTTCGCGCCTCCTTCCCGAAAGGGTGGTATTCCACCTCGACGACCCGCTTGTTGACTATCATGTCAAATATCGACTTATACCATTTCATCCCCTTCAGATAAGGATTGTGCTGGAAGCTAACCACAGAGTCTGTATCCTCACCAAGCTTACTGGTAGTATACAGTCGTGACTCCACTTCCGAAAGCCAGTCAAACTGAGGAACGCCATCAAATCGTTTAAGCAACATGATGGCATCATGAAGCATGTCTACCTCTTCTTGCCTGATAGGCAAGTCCTTAATTGTCTTCGAGCCTGCAGCATAACGATAGTATGTCTTGCGCCCATCTTTTATCCTATCTATTGTGACATCATACCCCAACGGGTCTTCCATAAAGTTCAGGTCGTCGAAAATCTGGCGGCGTTGGACACCCTCAGCTCCTTTCACACCACGAGTACCGTTAACCTCTGCAAGCGCTTTGTTGCAAGCGTCAATCAGGTCTTGCAGATAGAATCTGCGTTGGTGGTTGCGTAAGCACCTGTCTAATGCCAGATACCTTATGATTGCGTTTTTAGTCCTTGGCATAATGATTAATATTAAACACTTTTGCACATGCACGTTCCACCTTTACTCTGTGTGCGCAGGTGAAACAATTTGTCAGACATCTTCCAAAGCCACGTCAAACTTTATATCGTTGCGTCGCTTCAAGACTATCACGTCTCGCGTGTCTGTATCGTCGATATGGTAGTGTTTTTTGTTAACGCTCCTGTCACGCAGAATATCCCATCCGTTGGCAAAGCCTCCGTCAGGGAATATGGACAAGCGCTTTCCACCACACTCCATGTTCAGCACACGCCAGTGGGTCAACGTGTTGTACTGCTGAGATTGTATTGGCCTCAATTCTCCGTCTATGCCATATACATTACGCAGGTCATTGAGCCAGCCATCTGTGAGGTCATGCAAAACCCGGTCGCGTTGCATGCTGCTCTGTAGATTTGCCGTTATCGAACCACGATAATTTGCATCATAATAAACCTCCAGCAAGAACTCCAAGTCAAATCCCTTTCCAATCTGCTTGACAAAATGCCCTATGGTCTGCAATGTCATCACTATTCCCATCACGCTCTTCAGATGCTCATCCTGATAAGATACAGAAAGTTTGCTTTCGCTGTTCTTACAATGAGCTATGAACCTGTCGACGATACCGCCAGAATGCTCCTGAATCACCCTGCCCAGTTCGTTGGTCTTTATCTGCAGGTGGTCGCTACCATGAAGGAAGAAAAACCTGGTTGAGTCCTTGTATGAGCAATCCACCGTAGTCGGGTTCTTTACGATATTGCCCATCCTTGCGCAGTAAAGCGTGCCGTTGCCCCATTTGTCATTCAGGTTGGCGGTCTCTCTGTCGTTGGTGAAGTACAGTGTGTCACCAATATAAGCAATAGGACATACTGCCTTGTCGCCGAATGGCGATGGCATCTCTACCACATCAGTTCCCCATGCCGCCTTTACGGTGCGCAATATTTGCATGGTCGGCTCCGGATAGGCATCATGATTATTCCTTATGGCACATAGCGATGTCTTGACATGTGCTTTCGAGAAATTGCCATAGCAGTGGGTGCGCCATCCATGTTCTGTTCCGTCATAGTCCCATCGGCCAAAGTCGTCGTTGACAAAGAAGGTGCACTCACGCACAGCATTGCAATACGCCTCCTGCATACTCGCAATGCATGTCTCCGACGCGTCTTTCGACACAAAGGCTATCTCTTCGGGCAAGACGCCCCTCGACTCTTCCTCTTCACATATCCATGCCAGTGCCGCATCAATGTCAACCTTGTCAATGTAGCGCAACGTGAATTTGTTCAACAGGAAGTCTTTTGAGTTCTTGCGTTTGGCTTCCTCAAGCATAGCCTTAGATGCGGCGATGATTTTTTTCATCAATGGCCCGTCCGTCATTTGGTTTGAATAACCGGCACCGCCGGGATTGGTGTCGAATATACAGAGATGGCCGTTAGGCATGATGGCAAAGTCAACCGCCCCGCGCTCCTTGCCCAGCACGTCGAGCAATGCTTGCGTAAACACAATGCCAAGTGTAAAAATCAGGTTCTTTTCTGCCGACAGGTTGTTGAGCCACTTCTTCTGATTCTTGTGGCGGAAACGTATCTCGGCAAAGTCTGTCTGCAGCAAGTCGCCCAATATGACATTGCGCCTGATGGCCGTCTTGTCATTAGAGCCACAGCAATGAGTAAACAGTTCCTTGCCATTGATGGCGAAATGGTAGTTTGGGCGCCCTTCCTTCTTCGACCTTCTTGGATTCATGTCCAGCGGCATGTTGCTTAGCTTATCCACAGGGTCTGCTGCCTCTGTCTCCAATACCGCACGTCCGCACTTTGCGCACATACAGTAGCCAAAGCCCACTCCCTCGTTGTAATATAGTATCTTGGCATATCCGGTGTCTTTGTTGCTCCTCACAGAGAACAGGTGGGGTTCTTTCGCGTTTTCATCCCAGTCGGTTGTCCCGATGAGCTGTGCGCTCACGTGTGTGTACTTGTTGTTCGCCATGATGCGGCTCTTGTCTTCGTTCATGTCAGGAACGAAGCCCACTGGCTGCACCAACTCAATGGCATACTGGTCATTGGCCTGCCACTTCAGCTTTCCGTCAATGCTGTTGTCGTCTACCACACACTTGTTGCTGTTGTGGTATATCTTCTTGAACGTCTTCGAGTCCTCATACATGTTGGCAAACTCTATGCCGCGAACCACATAGACCACGCCGTCCACCACGATGCTGTTGCCCGGCGCGTACTGCGATATAGCCTCTCTCAGGCCGTACGACGGGTTGGCAGAGTTCATGTTGGCATACCCCTTTGCAACAGCGTTGCAGTTCAAGTCAAGTGTCAACACGTTAACAGGCATGTTGGCATTTGGCGTAAACCTGCTTGTGGCCCAATAGTTGAGGAGCCTGTTTTTCAACACATCCCTGTACTGCATCTTAAGCAACGTGAGAAACTTGTCGTTCTTGGCATCTCCGTAAACCAGTTTTATATCCTTGAGTTTCGTGCCCAGTTCTGCATAGCAGCGTTTGTTTTCGTCAAGGGCCTTGGCCACAACTGTCTCAACAGCATTGTCGAATACAGTTCCCTGTATCAGCTGCTCCAACTCGTTTCTCACCTTTCCGTCGAGCGCTTCCAGGCATTTATTGTTGAAAAGCTCAAACATCGTTCCCTTTGTTTCCAGCTTTGTGTTCGGTGTGCATTCGTCGTTTGTTTCCGGGTCAACTATTATCATTCGGTTTCCATTTTTGCGGCCTTCATAATTGGTGTAATAGTCGAAGACGGCTTGTGTCAGCTTGCCGCCATTGTCACCGCCGCTGAACACGCCAAACGAGCGCACAAGGAAAGAGTTGACATGGCGTTGCACAACCTGCGGACTTAACAGGTCTACCTTAGGCACACATACCGGGCGACTGATGATGGTTGCAATGGGGTTGAAGAGCGTACGCAAACCTATGGCGTCACTGCCACAGAGGGTTATGCAGGCGCTCTGCACCTTGTTGTTTCGCCCGCTTCGCCCGGCGCGTTGCTTATAGTTGGCCGGAAGTGGCGGCACGCTTGTCTGCATCACCACCTCAAGGCTGCCCAAGTCTACGCCCATCTCCATGGTTGTCGAACAAGCCAGGATGTTTATGGTGTGCTCCTTGAAGTCTTGTTGCAGAGTGCGCGAAACGTCCTTATCAACCTGGGCCGTATGCTCTGCCTGGATAAACAGGTTAGGCAAAGCATGGATGTTGGTCAGACGGTTTTCAAACACACCGCCTTCACCCCAGATGCGATTGTCCCAGAGCAGTTTGCGGTTCTCTCTGGCCCAAGCCCTCACTTCATCTGCAGTCACCTGCTTGCCACTATCCTTGTAATATGGGTAAACGGTCCATTGCTCGTGCAGCTTCTCATCAAGCACACGAACCTCATTACCTCTCAGGTAAGGGGCAAAGCCCTTAAAATTGTTCTCTATGGGGCGCAAACAAACAGTGTGGCGTACAGATGCATCAGTGTTGGTGTTGCAAAGATATACATCTTCATAGAGTTTGAAGCACAGGTTCTTCAAGTTGAAACGCAGGGCCTGAGTATAACCTAATTCCTGATCCTTCTTGCTTACAGGGTCCAGGACAAAGCCGCCACACTCCCGATCCCAATGCATTGAGGGCTCAACGAGATTGTGAGATTCATTTGTCACGTCGCCCCAAAGTGCTTCTACCAAGTTGTTGATAAGCGTAAAATTCTCTTTGTAAAGTTCAGCCACACCTCTTCCTGAATCCAACTTCAGCAGCTCGCAGATATAGCGGACGACACGGGAATTGGAAACCGTCTTTGCATCCAACTTGGGTTTCAAGGCTGGACGACGGCGCGGCTTCTCGGTGGCAAAACGCTCGCAGGCGAATATGTCAAGTGGATTCTTGTCTGACAACTTCAAGAACAACGACTGGTTGGAACGCACCGTGTAGTCCATGAATATCTGTATGAGATGGTGCCAGTCGTCTTTGCTTATCTTGTATTTCTCATTGCGGATGGCATCGTTGAATGCCTTTACAGCCTCCGGCAACTCTATCTGCTCTATCTGGGGATAGCATGCACAGAAGAGCCCTAATGTCTCAGGAGCCGCTGACGATGCTGGACGGCTCGACAGGTACATCACCATGATGGAGTGAACATACTTTTCCATGACGTCGTTGGGGATACGACCATTTGCATCCACCTCATCACTGTCGCCGGAGCGCTTTACAAACTGCTCACAGAACACCCTGCAGAGCTTATCTTTCTTCAGCAGGTCGGCAATCTCCATCCATGTGAGATAGGTCTTGGCACTCTGCAACGCCTGCATCTTGCCGACTATCGCCATCAAGTTGTCCGGGTTGGCTGCAAGCTCTGCCGCCAGCCGGCCTTGCTCTGCCTTGATGTCTTTTTCTTTGTCCTTGCGCCTGCAAAGCTCATGGAATACCGTGCTGTAGAACCAGTCGCGCTCCTGCTCGAGGTTCTGGTTCATCGTTGCCTTGGCAGCCAACTGGCGGCTGTCGGCAAAGCTGATATACTGCTGGCCGCCATGAAGTATTATTTTGTCGCTGTCGGTCGTTGCCACGCGGTCAAGGTTGTCGAGCACCGACGGTGCCATCACCCTCGAAATAAACTCGGGCGATGTGCGGAACTTCATGAGATATGAGCTGTCGGCACTCTCGTGGGCGTCTGCGTCGGTCTCCTCGTCGCTGTTCTTCCGCTTAGTCAACTTGCTGTTGCAGTAAGGACACTTGCACTTGGTGTTCACCACGAGGTGCCACTGTCCTTTGGGGGTTGCAAGGCCAAGCGCCGCCACCAGCCGGCCTTTCTCCGCACACATGGCTACATTGTTGTCGCCTCGGGCATTGCGGTCTTTCGACAGCCCTATGATGGCAAGCACCTCGTCTTTCTCCGTGTCTTCGTCGTCAACCAGGTCGAAGAGGTCGCTGTCTTCCCTCTCAACGGCCTTATACTCGCCAAACGTGTCGTCTGGCGCCCTGTTGAACTGGGCCAATGCCACATATTCGCCACAATGCTTACAGCGACAAAGCTCAAGCAGCGGGTTTTCCTTTTGGTCTTCAGCGGCGTTGTTCAATGAGTATATCTTGAACGAACCGCCATCGTGCTCGGTCAGGCGTACATACAAACCATTGTTTGGCACACGGAAGAAATAGTGTACCTTTACTTTCAGCAGCGGATTGCCGTTGGCATCAGTGGGCACGCGCCGGCACATATCGTCGAGCAGGGCGAGCTTATGCCCAATGCTGCCTTCGCCGGGGAAGAGCGCGTCGAGCGCCACATACTCCTGCTTGAACAGCGTCATCCACTTCGCGCCGTCGGCATTGTCGGGCATGACCTCTTCGCCCATACGCCGGCCGCCTATCACCTTCACTTGCCCGGTGCCTACGCCTGTGATGCCGCTGATGAAAGCCTGAAGCTGGCGTTCTTCCTCCTCAGGGTCGGAGCCATTGCCGAAGGTGGCCGACGACGTGGCAAAGCGAACAGAACCGGCCGTAACGCCAAAAGCCAGCAGCACACGGCGCAAGAGCATGGCCAGTTCGGCGGCTCCAGCCCCGGTGTAGGTGTGCGTCTCGTCGATGACAACCCACGACAGGCTCTTCTGCTCTGCATCGATGAGCCTTGCGTCTGTTCCGCGAAGAAGGATATATTCGAGCATCGTGGGGTTGGTGAGCAAGATATTTGGCGGAGTCTTCCTGACCTTCTCGCGGGTGTATAGCATGTGCTTGTATTTGTACTCGTGTTTATCCGCATCCCAACCACGAATCAATTCGATGCGCTTACGCGTACGCTCGGCATCAACCGAATAGTCGTCGGCTGCCGGCTCACGCTCCGGCAGGTCACCGTTATAAACGGTATATGTAAGGTCTGTGCCCTCAAGCAGTTCTTCCAGACGCTCTTTCTGGTCTTCCATCAGAGCGTTCAAGGGATAGAGGAAAAGCGCCTGCACCTGCTCTTTCTTTCCCTTGTCAATGAGGTCTTTCACAAGCGGCATCATGAAGCACTCGGTCTTTCCTGAACCTGTACCCGTGGTGACGCAGACTGACATGGGCTTGCCTTCTGCCGTCTTTTCCTGCAACAGGTATTTCCAACTCTGATACTGGTGCTCGTATGGCTGGAACTTCGTGTTTTTCCACAGCCCGCCAACCAAGGCCTTGGCGGTGTCGGCAGACACCGTGTGCACGGCTTTGTATGAGTTCATGCACTGCACCACAGGCATGGCGTCGTCTGGGGCGAAGATGTGCCTTATCTCCTCACTTATTTTCTTTGAGTATTGCAACTGGCTCTCGTTGCCGCTCTCGCCACACCACATGGCTATGAGAGCTCGCTCCACTGCCTCGCGGCTGTCATTGTATAAGTTGGCAAATCTCATGTTCAATCGTTGATTAATAAATTGTTTGTGTCTAAACGAAACTCGTCGGCAAAGCGAATCAGCTCCTTTATGTCGCCTTCTGTCAGCATGCCGCCCCGGGCTTCCTTCAAGGGCGCTATCAGTTTCTCGGCAGTCTGGCCTTTATGCGCAATAAGACGCAGGCTCCTGAATTGGCCGAAGTAGGCTTGATACAGCTTGGCTGCCTCAAAGCACCTTAGCTCAACGTCTGCCAGTTTCTTTCCTTTTGCAAATGGCGATGGCGGAGCAGGCTCTACATAGTGCAATGACATGTCTGTGTCGGGATAGCGCATATCCATGAAGAAAGTCTCGCCACGCTGCTTCTTGTAGCCCTCTTCGTAGATTATTGGTTGCGGTTCTGGCTCTGTGTCTGGGTTCCACTTCATCAATTTGTGTTGCAATGCGGCGCTTGGCTTTGCCAACGCCACCCTCAACCATAAGGGGGCATTGGCGTCAAGGGCTGTTGCCGGCATCGACTTATACTCTTTCAACCAAGTAAGCTCAACATTGTCGCCACCAGCAGCGAAGGTGGAAAACACCGACCCTATGTGCGAGCAGTCGTAAAGGCGATAACCCTGACGGCTGAAATCGGCTATGCGCACGCGGTCTTTGAGTATATAAGGCAAAACAAACTCCTCGCCGTCGGCAACATAACGATGCAAGCGCCCATCCAGATACAGCTCCTTGACAAGCGTCGGGCGATATACCTCTATCTCGAAGTTGCCGATGGACAATGCGACCGTGGGCTGCAATGGGTGCCGGCCGTCGCACACTATGTGGTCCTGGCAGGTGGCCTCTGTGCCATCCGGCCGATGATAGAGTATGGCACCTGCGGCAAAGTCGCGACAGATTTCACCCAGATAGGCAACGGTGAGCCGGTGGGCTACCCCTTTTTCGCTGACGCGCAAGTCTACCAGACCGTATGCCGGCTGGCTTTCTTCCGTCCACGGCAGGAAGCGCCCTCCCTCTTTGTATTCCACCTCTTGGCAAACGCCATCGCTCTCAACACGGGCCTCGGCAATGGCGTCGCGGGTGGCAAAGTGGCGCATACGGATGTCTTCTTTATGGAATATAAGCGGATAATATTCGTCTATCGCCCCTTCCTCTTCGTCCTCTTCCAGATACTTCACGAGCCCGCCGTCTGCATAGTGTATGGTGTCTCTGTGCAGCAACGTGTAAACCTGGTCGTAACCGTTGCGGTTGTAGAGCGTCACGCTGTCACCACTACGGTTGCGCAAGGTTATGTCGCTGAGGATATAAGCCCAGTTCCATTCCGTACCCACGCCATGGGCCTTGTCCACAAAAGGCTTGCGCGCGTCGGCTTCTGCGCCTGCCTGCCAATCGTCGGTATATGCCACAGCCGTCTGCTGCTGTGCGCCCTGACGGCTGCTCCACCTATGGTTGCCGTCATCCATGCGCCACAGCTGCAACCAGCCCGTGGCGTCTTCCGTCTGGGCAATCCATTCGTTGCCTAAGCCATCGAAAGCCACAATCTCTATTTTTGTAAAAGCGCATGCAGGCACGTCTTTGCAGATGGCGTATCTGTCTTCGGCCGACCAGAACACAAAGTCGTTGCCCGTGTTCGAATAGGTCAAGAGCGATTTGCCCTTGTCGAGTTCCTTCACGGTGTGCCCTCCGTTTTTCCACCGCAGACCGAAGTATATGCTTGGCATCTGCTCGGGGTGGGCCACACCCCACAGGCGCAAGCGGTCGTAGCGAAGGTACTGGTGAAGCCCGCCTCCCACCTCTTCTGGCTTCAACCATAGGCGCAACCAGCGGGTCATGTACGGTGATGAAGGCGAATTGGTGACAATCCACTCTAAGGCAAACTTGCAGCGCAACACCTCATCGTTGGCTTTCCTGATGGCTGCCACCAGGCGTGCTGTCGCTTCGTCGCCACTCTCGCCCCCGCCATTCAGTATCCATGCCAGGTATTCATACAGACTGTGCTTCTTTTGTATAGACTGCCTGAAAGCCACGGCCCGGCCGGCGTCATCCAGGTTTTCCAGCGTATAGTTCTCGCCATGCAGCATACGGCACAGGGCCTTGACAAAGCGGCCGTTGTCGCCACGGTTAAGCTCGTGGCGCGCGCCCAAACCGCCAAGCACGTAGATGGAATATTTCCACAGGCGGTTTCCGGCATCAGATGTGTATACATACTTGTCGGCATTGATGCCCGATGCCTCCCACACTTTCTTCAGGTCGACATCCTGGACGGCATTGGCCTGTGCGTTTTCGGCACCGCAATAGCAACGATGATACCACTCTGCCAGGTAGACAATGACCAGGCGCGAAAGGGCCCTGCCGGGAGCAGCCTTCTCCTTGGCATCGAGAGCGTAGAGATATGCTTCCAGTTCATCAAACTCGTCGGCCGTGAGGCGCATCCGCCAAACGTAAGGCCGGGCCACATCCAGACGGTCTGTTATCTTTAGCAGTTCAGGTGTCATTACTTGTTCTTTTGATGCTGCCGGTATATTTCTTTCAGCTTCTCGAGCCCCATGGGTTGCCCATCAGTGCCACCTCGATGTATCATGGAATGGCAGTTGCTGCAAAGCGGCACCAGTCCGTTCTCGGGGTCAAGGGCGTGCTCGCCGTCGGTATTGGCAATGGGGTTTAGGTGGTGAACCTCGATAAAGCAGCGGCCTATCTCGCCGTATCGCTCTTCAAAGTCCATGCCGCAAACTTGGCACACATAGCCATACTTTTGCAGACACAGTTGGCGCAAGGCCGGGTTGCGCTCGTGACGTGTCACGGTGACCTGGCGTATGCGGCCTTCGGTCTGCCCTTCGCGTTCGTCATCAAAAGGCTGCAGCGGGTCGGGCCGGGGCTTAGCAGACTGCGGCCCGTCAGCGCATTGCCCGGACGGCTTCTTTACCTTTGCCTTTTTCAAGGCCTTCTCGTGTTCGGTCAACCTGACCTTTTCGCGGCCCTTAAACGCATTGGAATCGAGAAACTTGGCATAAATCGACAGAGCCTCCGTAAAGGCGTCGTTGTGCAGAGCGTCTTCGTTTGTGGCGGCCTGGTTGCCGAATATCTCTCCTATCACTTTATCATAGAACCTATGGTCGGTGTTGTCGTAGAGTTCGCCAAAGTCTGGCCGGAAGTGCCTACGTATAAAGCCGGGCAGCTCGGTCTCGGCAAACACTGCGAGCTCGATGCTTTTCCCGAGCGGCTTCCTCAGCGTTTTCTGAAGGTATCCGATAAACTTATCATGCGTTGTCTTGCCTGCCATCTGTCTTGTGTGTCATTTTAACGTTGTCAATCTGTATGTCGGTGAATGGAATACCATGGGCACTCTCATCACCTCGCCACCCCACCCGCTTCACAATAGCTATGGTTTTAGCTTGCAAAAGCTGCCATTTCGCAGCTTAAAAGCTATCGTTTCGCAAGCCCAAAACGGCCATTTCACTCCATTGGCTTAATCATTCGTTCAATGAAGCCCGTCTCCTTGACTATGCCTAAATTTACTTCACACTTTTCTCACTCCTTTACTGCAATAGTTTA
>OJQN01000395.1_pt1 | contig 18244 bp, 18 predicted proteins | sample 1598881 | NCBI WGS metagenome assembly OJQN01 (sample SAMN03922512, study PRJEB24848) | human gut metagenome | isolation source: stool sample | host: Homo sapiens | place: Germany | collected 2010-02
GACGGAAAAACGATGGTTCGTTTTATCTCATTACAATATGAAGTCGATGACGAAAGCACGGTAAAATGTACAGAGGCATCCTATCGGGAAGATGGGTGGTATATAGAAGATATTAGATTAATTGATAATTATTATGATAAGAGAGAAGAACTATTAGCGCCGCAGGATGATACACTGACGATAAGAGGAGAAGTGGCTGGGAACGAGGATAGAAAAATAGTATACGAGATAGCAAAAGAATTTTCGGAGGCCTATTTTCAAGGTGATTCGGAAACAATTAAAAAGTATTTAGTGGAAGATTACAGTGGAACACTGGATACTTATGCAGAGTTCCGGGAATCTAAAGGAAAAGAAACTGTTTGTATAAATAGGATAAAAGGATTAGCGGATGTTGGGGATGAAACGGGGGTAACCTATACAGTGCAGGCGGAATTTTTGCCGGCAGGAGAAGACTCCTTGTTTTATCTTTTTATGGACTTTGAGAAGCAAGAAGGCGGATGGCGGATAAGGACATACGGATTAGAAAAATAAGAGCTTAAGGAAAGCACAGAAAAATTTAAACAATTTGAAAAATAGGTTGATAAATTCATACGAACCATATATCTCTAATTTTAGAAGTAAATGGTTGCCGCTTGCTGATGGTGCGGGATATAAGTAAATCAGTTCGTAAATGAAGCCACTTGCTATACAGGTGGGATAGAAATAGTATAGTTCGTAAATGTTCCCCATCAGGTAACTGATGGGGAATTTTGTCACAAGAGAAACCTATAATAATACATAAGAAACTGGATAAGCTATTGGTTGAAAATTTGAATGAAGTATTGGCAATGTACAATTGTGGAATTAAATTAACTTTCACAGATATTAAAGCAATTAAAAATATTATGGAAAAGGAATTGGGAAAATAAAAAAGATTTACATTGCCTATGAGTATCAATATCTTCATGGTCAATCGGATGAAATCGTGAAATCACCGGCTCAGCCACCACACCCCCAGATTCAGATACCCCGCGAGCGCAACCCACACCAGATAAGGCAGCATCAGCCATGCGGCAGGCTTCGAGATGCGGTAAAAGGCAACGGTAGTGGCGAGAATCAGGATCCACAGAGCGACCAGCCACAAAAAGGCGAAAAGATACCATCCCAGGTTGAAGAACCAGATGGACCAGAAAAAATTAAAAATAAGCTGTACGGTATACAGGGTGAGGGCTTTCGTGTCCTCACCTTTTTGCATGACAACGAGATAAGAGGCGATTCCCATGAGGACGAACAGGATGCTCCACACCACCGGGAAGAGCCACATGGGCGGCGTCAGGGGAGGCTGATTCACTGTTTCAAAGGCTTTCATACCGTCTTTGGTGATCCAGGCGGAGAGTCCGCCTACCGCCAGAGGGATGGCAACGGCAGTGATGAGGTTTTTCCAGTGAATATTGTGAAATTTGTCGGAGAATTGCATGGGAACTCCTTTGAAAATACGATTTTGCATGTGTCAATATCCGTGTATTTCTGATTAGTATTGTATGAAAATGAGATAAAAATTATGTGTCTAGCTATAAAATGAGGACAAAAATTTGGGACTATCGGCAAACGGAGGTTTTGGTGTATGATTAAGAGTGTAATAAAGCATTATGACTATCAGAAACAGGAAATATCCAAGAAAAGGTAATAGGTAACATAGCTATGAGCACAGAACACACACAGGGTTCCCTGACAAAAGAGGCAATCCGGCTGGCGTGGCCGGCGGTCTGCGAATCCTTTTTTATCGCACTGGCGGGTATGGTGGATACTTTTATGGTGAGTACGCTCGGAGCCAATGCGGTGGCAGCGGTAGGGCTGACCACACAGCCGAAGTTCCTGGGGCTGGCACTGTTCATCGCAGCGAATGTAGCAATCTCCGCCCTGGTGGCGAGACGATTTGGAGAGAAGAGGCAGCAGGCGGCCAACGAGATTCTGGTGATGACGATCTGCTTTTGCATTGTGGCAGCGGTGATCATCAGTGCACTGACGGTGGGATTCGCGGATCAGATTATTGAATTCTGCGGATCGAGTGAGGACACGCATGCCATGGCGGCGAGATACTACCGGATCATCATGGGTGGCATGATCTTCAACGTATTGTCCATGGGAATCAATGCGGCACAGCGCGGCGCGGGCAATACGATGATCGCCCTTAGGACGAATCTGATCTCCAATCTGGTGAATATCTGCGGCAATTACCTGCTGATCAACGGCCATTTCGGATTCCCGGCACTGGGGATCACCGGAGCCGCCATTGCCACGGTATTCGGTACGGTAGTGGCATGCGTGATGAGCATCGTCTCAATCTGTCCGAAAGACGGATTTATCAGTATTCCGTACATGATCGAGCATCACATCAGACTGCGATTAGAACCGCTGTTGGAGATTATCAAAGTCGGCTATTCCGTGTTTATTGAGCAGGTATTGATGCGTATCGGTTTTATGTCTACCGCTATGATGGCTGCGAAAATGGGTACGGAAGCCATGGCGGCACATCAGGTAGGCATGAATATCCTCGGTCTGACGTTTTCATTCGGTGACGGTATGCAGGTAGCGGCGGTGGCGTTGATCGGCCGGAGTCTGGGCGAACGTGACCCGGAGAAAGCGAAAAGCTATGGAGCTATCTGTAGACGTATCGGTATGGGAATCTCTGTTGCACTGGCGGTTATCTATTTCTTCGGAGGGGAGACCATTTACCGGATGTTCTTTAGAGAAGAAAATATTATTACGTACGGTGTGAATATTATTCATTGCATTTGTATCATTGTCCTGTTCCAGGTGTCTCAGGTCATCTACATGGGCTGCCTGCGCGGTGCGGGAGATACGGCATACACGGCAGTGGCTTCTACGATCAGCGTTACTCTGATCCGTACGGCGGCATCCTATATTTTCGGGTTTACTCTGGGACTGGGAATGACCGGTATCTGGATGGGCATTCTGGCGGATCAGGTATCCAGATTTCTGTTTGCGTCGATTCGGTTCCGACAGGGAAAATGGGTGACAATTAAGATTTAATGAGCGCAGGTAATGAGCTTATGATAATAACAAAACTCCCGGAGCAATATCGCACCGGGAGTTCTTGCGTTCAAATAACATGCAATGCTTCAATAGGAGTTCTATTTCGTTTTCAGAGTCTTCTTCATGGCACTGAAAGTCTCTGCACTGATCACATGCTCGATCCGGCAGGCATCCTCAGCAGCAACAGTGGGATCCACACCGATGGAAGTCAGCCAGTCCGTAAGAAATGTGTGACGTTCATAGATTTTCTCTGCGATTTCCCGTCCCTTATCCAGCAGGGTGATGTAGCCTTCCTTGTCCATTTCAATATATTCCCCATTGCGAAGATTCTTCATAGCGACGCTGACGCTGGGCTTGGACACACCCAGATCGTTGGCAATATCAATGGAACGGACAACACCGTTCTTTTTCTTCAGCACTAAGATCGTTTCCAGATAATTCTCAGCAGATTCCTGTATTTTCATGTAATGACCATACCCTTCCCATACATAGCATTTTGAACCGAAATACCTGCTCTACATGTGGAAACTTAACCATCCGCAGGCATTACAATAAGAATAGCAGAAAAGGGTAGGAAATGCAAGATTTCAACTTAATGAGAAAAAATATCAATAAGCAATTCTTATGAGATTTCTATGAAAAAAATCAAAAAAATATGTTGACAGTAAAAAAAGGTTAGTATATACTAACCACGTGAATTGAGAATGAATCTCATTAAGAGCTAATGAGAAACCACAAGCAGTTCAATACTATTGAAGGGAAGGAAGTGTGTATGATGCCCCTGAGTATGGTAGGTGCCGGTGAAGAGAACACGATCCAGAGGATCGGCGGCAAAGAGGAGACGAAGAAGTTTTTGGAGACCCTCGGATTTGTAGTAGGTGGTAAAGTGACAGTTGTGTCCCAGACCGAAGGCAACCTGATTGTGAATATCAAGGAATCCAGAGTAGCCATCGGCAAGGATATGGCCAATAAAATCATGGTGTAGTGGGAAGCTGTACCAAAAGATGCTAATAGGAGGAGAAAATGAAGACATTGAAGGAAGTTCCCTGCGGACAGACCGTAAAGGTAACTAAACTGAATGGTGAAGGGCCTGTTAAGAGACGTATCATGGACATGGGCATTACCAAAGGTGTTGAGATCTATGTGAGAAAGGTTGCTCCTTTGGGAGATCCCGTGGAAGTAACTGTCAGAGGCTATGAGCTGTCTCTTCGTAAGGCAGACGCTGAGATGATTTGCGTTGAGTAAATGATCTTTTTTTTAGCAGGAAGGTTAGCTGAAACTAATTAGTGAAAGCTAATCACATGAGCAAAAAGGAAGCTCTGAAAGAGCGTTTTGCGAATGGGGTCTGAATAGTTATTAAATGATTTTAGAGGAAAGAGGTAGAAAAATGGCAATTAAGATTGCACTTGCAGGTAACCCTAACTGCGGTAAAACGACACTTTTCAATGCTCTGACCGGTTCCAACCAGTTCGTAGGTAACTGGCCCGGCGTAACCGTTGAGAAAAAGGAAGGTAAATTAAAGAAGCAGTACGGTGGTAACGGTGATGACGTGATCATCATGGACTTACCCGGTATTTATTCCCTGTCTCCGTATACTCTGGAGGAAGTGGTAGCACGTAACTACCTGATCGGTGAGAGACCAGATGCAATCCTGAACCTGGTAGACGGTACCAACATCGAGCGTAACTTATATCTGAGCACACAGCTGATGGAACTGGGTATTCCCGTTGTCATGGCTGTCAACATGATCGATATCGTGAACAAGAACGGCGACAAGATCAACGTAGGCAAGCTTTCTGAGAAGCTGGGCTGCCCCGTTGTTGAGATCTCCGCTTTGAAACTGACCGGTATCGAGAATGCTACCAGGAAGGCGATCGAACTGGCACAGAAGAAGAGTGCAGCAGCTGCGGTACATAAATTCGCGCCTGAGGTTGAGAGCGTGATCGAGACCGTAGAGAAGAAACTGACCGATGTTCCCGAGGAACAGAAGAGATTCTTCGCTATCAAGCTGTTAGAGAAGGATGACAAGATCCCCGCACAGATGAAGAGTGTTCCCGATGTATCCGCAGAGATCAAGCAGTTGGAAGCTGCTATGGATGATGACACAGAGAGTATCATCACCAACGAGAGATACACATACATCTCCTCTATTATCAAAGAGTGTTACACCAAGAAGGAAGGCCAGAAGTTAACGACTTCCGATAAGATCGATAAAATCGTGACCAACAGATGGCTGGCACTGCCGATCTTCGCAGTGGTTATGTTCATCGTATATTATGTATCCGTAACTACCGTCGGTACCTGGGCTACCGACTGGGCAAACGATGGCGTATTCGGTGATGGCTGGCATCTGTTCACCATCGGAACCGGTGCTTATGAAGAAGCAGCCGAGCCTTATGATGATGCAATGAACGTGATCAACGCATTCGTAGAAGCTGACGGCGATGAAGCTCTGGCAGCAGTCATCGACAGCGAGTCTGAGGACTATGATCCCGCAGCAGCAGTAGCAGCTGTTCAGGAGTTCGCGGCAGGCATCGATGCATCCGCTACCGCAGAGTATACTCTGGAAGATGAAGAGACTCTGGCAACCGAGGATGTTACTTACACCGGTGCTGAGCTGGCAGAGGCAGTTGATGTATACGCAGCAGACGGCGGAGAAGCTCCCGATCCCGCTGACTACGGTATCTGGGTACCCGGTATCCCCGTACTGTTAGAGTCTGGTCTGGATGCGATCGGATGTGCCGACTGGCTGAAAGGGCTGATCCTTGACGGTATTGTAGCCGGTGTCGGTGCAGTACTTGGTTTCGTACCCCAGATGCTGGTACTGTTCATCTTCCTGGCATTCCTGGAGTCCTGTGGTTACATGGCACGTATCGCCTTCATCATGGACCGTATCTTCCGTAAGTTCGGTCTGTCCGGTAAATCCTTCATTCCTATGCTGATCGGTTCCGGATGTGGTGTCCCCGGTATCATGGCTTCCCGTACCATCGAGAACGACAGAGACCGTAAGATGACGATTATGACTACCACATTTATTCCTTGTGGTGCTAAGCTTCCTTTTATCGCCATGGTAGCAGGTGCTATCTTCGGCGGCGCAGCATGGGTTGCTCCTTCCGCATACTTCCTGGGAATTGCAGCAATCATTTGTTCCGGTATTATCCTGAAGAAGACCAAGATCTTCGAGGGCGATCCTGCTCCTTTCGTTATGGAGCTTCCTGCTTACCACTGGCCTACCGTTGGTACGGTACTGCGCAGTATGTGGGAGCGTGGCTGGTCCTTCATCAAGAAGGCCGGTACCATCATCCTGCTTTCCACCATCGTTGTATGGTTTACTACTTACTTCGGATTCACCGAGGACGGCTTCCGTATGCTGGCTGAGGATGAGATCGATATGAGTATCCTGGGCAAGATCGGTCAGTGTCTGGCATGGATCTTCATCCCTCAGGGCTTCGGTAACTGGCAGGCAACCGTTGCATCCATCACCGGTCTGGTAGCAAAGGAGAACATCGTAGGTACTATGGGTATCCTCTACAGCGCAGGCGAGGGTTCCGTATATGCTAACATGGCAGCTACCTTCACTGTAGCAAGCGGCTATGCTTTCCTGGCATTCAACCTGCTGTGCGCACCTTGTTTCGCAGCAATGGGTGCTATCAAGCGTGAGATGAACAACACCAGATGGTTCTGGATCGCAGTTGGTTATCAGTGTGGTCTGGCATACGTTGTATCCCTGTGTGTAAACCAGATTGGCAGCCTGATCCTTAACGGCTCTTTCGGTATCGGAACTGTTGTAGCATTCCTTCTGATCATCGGCTTCATTTATCTGCTCTTCCGCCCTTACAAGGAGAGCACCACTCTGAAGGTTGACACCGAGAAGGCTGCATAAGTAAAATAAATGATAGAACTTTCCCACAGGTGTCCGGCGTGACTGCTTGCAGGCAAAGCCAGATACCTGTGAGGGAAGTAAACAGATAGAAACGTAACATTACTTGCGGATCTTCGATAAGAGGATCCGCAGGATTTCAAAATAAGAGTAAGGAGGCAGTCTATGGGAACCGTAGTTGTATTGGCGATACTGGCCGGTGTAGTCGCATTGATTGTCCGCAAAATGATAAAAGACAAAAAGAATGGAAAATCCATTCAGTGCGGTGGCGATTGCAGCCACTGCGGAGGTCATTGTGGACACTAAGGAACAGGTAAGCTATCAGACCACGAAAATGCAGAGAGAGATCATATTGACCAAGCTGAAAGAAAAAGGCTGCCGTATTACGAAGCAGCGACTTCGGCTGATTGATATTATCCTCCAGTATGAATGCTCCAGCTGTAAGGAAATCTTCTACCGGGCATTGGAAGAGGATGACAAGCTGGGAGTTGCAACCGTATACCGCATGGTCAATCTCCTGGAGGAGATCGGTGCCATCAGCCGCAAGAACATGTATAAGGTAGCTTACTCTGAAAATTGTATGATGGAAAATGCCTGTACCATTGAGTTGGATGACGGTTCTATACATCATCTTTCAGCAAAAAAATGGAATTCCGTGATCCGGGCGGGACTCAAGTCCTGCGGATACCTCGTAGACCAGAGGGTGAGTAACGTGACGATCAGGCCGTGTGAGTGTGCGGAGCAGGTATGTTAAAAAGAAATGCCTATGGACAGGACGTTAATAGATAGGCAAAATACGGTAGTTCAGGTAAGATATTGATAAGGTTGAAAATAAAACCGGTGTGAGGGGCAGGGGTCTTGGAAGACTTGAGCTTTTGCACCGGTTATTCTTTATGAAAACAGCAGGAAAATCGTGAATTGACATACCATGTGATAAAGTAAGAGCCGTGTAAAGTATGTTTGTAGGTAATATTTTTACGTGTGAAATCTCTGCCTGTGTACAATTGACACAAAACTAATAGACACGAACGTCATACATAGACACAGAAAGAAGAATAACGAGGGAGGAAAATATGGGAACATATATTGTAGTAGGTATTTTAATAATTATTGTAGTGGCGGCATTGTTAGGCTCTAAGAAACATTTGAAGGGAGAGGGCGGCTGCTGCGGCGGTGGCGGTGATGTGAAGATCAAGCCGAAGCATTTAGACAGCATCGTAGCAACCAAGAAGCTTCATATCGAAGGAATGTCCTGCGTAAACTGCCAGAACCGCATTGAGAATTCCTTGAATGGAATGGCCCAGGTCAACGCCAAAGCCAACTGGAAGAAGGGAGAAGCAGTCGTAAAACTCGGTGCAGATATCCCCGAAGAGGAACTGCGTGAGGCGGTGGAAAAACTGGGGTACAAAGTTACTTCTATCGATGTGATGTAAATTGAAAGTTAGTTGAATACATTGGCAAAATCCACGAACTCCCGGAGCATGCGATACACATGTCTCGATGTAAGGTCTCCGGATGTGAATTTTCTACGAAAAGTGATGAGTAGTTCTCGTCATGACGGGGCCGCCTACAGTCGACATCCATGTCGACAATCGGCTGACGCGGACATCGTGTCCGCTTTCCCCCTGCCTTTCAGCACTTTTCTAGAAAATATCAACATCCTCCGACAAACATCTTCGACATGGCACCGCATACTCCGGGAGTTCTGCGTTTTGAAAAGCTTTCAAAAACCAGTAGCCCTGCCAAGGGCTATTAGTTTCATAAAAAGATACTTATTTTACTATATTTATGAAAAAAATTCTTAAAATACATTCCCTTTTTTCATAAATTCTATAATATCTCGAATTTTATGAAATTTATTAGTTTTGAAACATAAAAGATGGGGATATTTTTCATAAAAACAGCATTTATAACAGTTTTTATGAAAATGCAGAACTTGTTATTAACTTCTGCGCATGTATTCTCAAATGCTCTGCCTAAATAATTGGGATGCTTTTCATAACCCAGCAGAAAAGGACTGCTCCCTCAGGCGTAGATGCGGCGGAGACTGTGAGATTTTCTTGGAAAGTGGTTGAGCTGCAGGGGCCGAACACGATGTTCGCGTTAGCTGATTGACGCCATGGATGGCGTCTGTAGGCGGCCCCGTTATGATGAGAAACACTTCGCCACTTTCCTTTAGAAAATCCACAGTTGTAGCTAGCATCCGAGTCCGGGGCGGGCAGCCCTTTCTGCGTGGATTTTACGGCCCCTACGTTACGAGCCATGCACTCAATTCATAAATGTGTCGCAAAGGACGCTCCACATTTATTTCATTGACGGCTGTCGCCATATATAGTCAAAAACAAAAACAGTGACTTGTGAGCAAGCTCCCAGATCGGTGTTTTTGTTTTGACTATGCATGGCTCGTAACTCTCAAGTTACAGCGTACTTAAATTCCAGTCAATTCTCATTCCTACAGTAAATAAATAATACTCGAAACAACAGTGCTGGTCAGGCCGATCAGGGCCTCATAAGGGATCAACTTCATTCTCTCTTTGATCTGCATATTCACAGAGCCGCCTGTCGCATGGAAGAAGGAGCCGTGGGGCAGGGAATCGACTACGGTAGCTCCGGCATGGATCATGGCGCCGGCATCGATAGCGGATACTCCGCTTGCAACAAGCGTACCGGAGAAGGTCTGGGATGCAATCGTAGCTCCGGCAGTGGTAGATGCGGTAGCGGCTGCCATCAGAATACCGGCAATCGGTGCCAACAGGAAGGACGGCAGATTACCCGCCTCCAGTAAGGCAATCATGTCATACTGAATAGTGGAAGCCTTAATGATTCCGGCCAGAGTACCGGTTCCTACCAAAAGAATAGATACCCCCACTACTTTGCTCAGTCCGAATTCCGTATAAGAAATAATATTCCTGATCTGTCCGCTGCATAACATACATACGATACCGCCGATGGGAAGCGCAATCAGAGGGTCGATGGAGATTCCTACGATCGGACGCAACGCCAGAAGAAGGATCACCACCACAGGACCGGCAATGGCTGCAAGGAAAGAAGGCAGATTCTTATCAGTGACCTGTTCCAGATCCGCGTCCGTAACCATAACACCGGATTTCTTGGAAAGTAAGGTAGACAACAGGATGGTAACAACCAGCGCGGCCAATGCGGGAACAATATTACGGATCATCAATGCAGTCAGATCTATCTGAAAGGCTTCCGCCGTGGCAATTGTGTTGGGGTTCGGAGAGATAATATTGCCGGCTTTTCCGCCGCCGATCATGGCCAACAAGACGGCCGGCTTATTATATCCTGCCTTTTCCGCAATCGCCATGGCAATGGGAGCTACCGTGATTACGGAAATATCAACGAAGACACCTACGGCACAGATGATCATGGTAGCGACAGCAACAGATACCAAAGCAAAACGCTGCCCCAGTTTCTTGACAATCACATCCGCGATTTTTTTCGCAGCACCGGTCTTGATGAGAGCACCGGCCAAAATACCGGAAGTGAGGATGCGAAGTACGGATGACATCATACTCTGTGCACCGGATACCATGGTGCCTACAGTGCCGGTCAGACCGCCGCCTCCCACGATACCGCCGATGAGAGCACCCAGGATCAGACTGTAGGCGGGATGTACTTTTTTAATAATTAGTATAATGGCAATGATGAGGCCGACGAGAGCCCCGAGGGTTGTGAATTCCATAGCTAACTTCTTTTGTAATTTAATGTGATTTGATCATTCTATTTTGAAACAGTTGTAAAAGTATGGATGGTGCGAAAGACCTGTTCCACCGTATCTACCATATTTGTCATTGCATTGTCGGTGTGCATGGCTTCTTCCAGAGATACGACACCTCTTAAAATAGGAAAAAACGCATCAATACCTTCCGCATTGCAGGCCACGGCATCTTTGGTGACACATCCGGAGAATGCCAGTACCGGTTTGCTGTACTCTTTCGCAATTTTGGCAACACCGATCGGAGCCTTGCCCATGACCGTCTGCCCGTCAAGACGTCCTTCACCGGTGATGACGATATCGGCATTTTGCACATACTGCCGTAGATTGGTCTCCTCCAGCACAATCTTAATACCGGATTCCAAAGTAGCATTACAGAAGGTTAAAAAGGCAAATCCCATTCCGCCGGCAGCTCCGGCACCGGGATATTTTGTATCCGCATGAGGAAACTGCTCTCTGGCGAGGGTGGCATAATAAGCCAGCCATTTATCCATCTGCATAATCATAGTAGGGGTAGCGCCCTTCTGAGGTCCGAAGATTGTAGAACAGCCCTGTTCACCGCAGAGAGGATTGGAGACATCACAGGCAACGCGGAAACTGCAGTCCTTAAGCTTGGGAAGCACATGCTCGGTTGTGATGGATTCCAGATTCTGCAGCCCCTTTGCTCCGAAGCTGATCTGATTCCCGTTTTTGTCCAGAAAACCAAACCCAAGCGCCTGCAGCATTCCTACACCACCGTCATTGGTGGCGCTGCCGCCGATACCCACGATAAAATGTCGGCAGCCATTTTGAATGGCATCTTTAATTACCTCTCCCACACCATAAGTGGTGGTGTTCAAGGGATTTTTTTCCTCACCGTTTACTAACGTAATGCCGGCTGCCCCGGACATCTCGATAATGGCGGTATTTGTCTCATCGATAATACCGTATTGGCAGACAACAGGCCGTCCTACCGGACCCGTTACCTGCACCTGCGTCATACGTCCGCCGCAGCCGTTTACCAGCGCATCCACAGTGCCTTCTCCGCCGTCTGCCAGGGGGCGCACTGTGACAGAAGCATTTTTATAGACACGTTTGATGCCGGCGGCAGCACTTAATCCTGCCTGCATGGAGGTCATACTTCCTTTAAATGAATCAATTGCAATTACTACGTTCATAAATTCCTTTCCGGCCGGAGTGGATACCCCGGATCTCCTCTTATCGCTATGTGAAATGATACGGATCAATGATCGTGCGTGAACTTTATAATGATATTATAGTAGAGAGCCGGGAAATTAAAAATGTTATACGTGACATTTGTATATTGAAATATACAAGATAATATGTTATGTATACCATATATAGTGAATAATCACGGATAGCGTGGTACAGACTTACTGTATATGCATATTGAGGCACTATTAGTCAGAGCGTATGTTGTAGAACTTAGAACCATGCAGTAATGGCTTTAGGTGCAAGCTATTTTTATCACCGGCATGTACCCGGCACAAAAGACATTGCGGAAATGAGGACGAATATGGAACTTATCAGCAGAGCAATGGCACAGCAGATCGTGGATACGGTAAAAGATGTCTGCAGTCAGAACATCAACTTCATCGATGAAAAGGGAATAATTGTGGCCAGTACCGACCGGGACCGTGTCGGAACCTATCACGAGGTGGGCTACCGGGTCGTGTTGGAAGGGAATACCATAGAAGTCACCGATGACAATAGCTTCCGTGGGACACGCAAAGGGATCAATATTCCCATTACCTATAATGGGCGGATCATAGCGGTGATCGGTATCAGCGGAGAAGTGGAGGAGGTCAGAAAGTACGCATATCTGGCGCAGAAGATCACGGACATCCTGTTAAAAGAGAGAGAACTGGATGCGCTGGGAGCTCAGAAGAAGAACCGCCTGAATTATGTGATCCGTTGTCTGTTGAACCGGGAACCGCTGGCGGATCGTTACCTGAAGGATACGTTACAAGAAAACGGTCTGACGGAAAAATCTGCCTGCCGTGTGGTAGTGGTGCAACTGAATTCCAGATACAATCCGAACAACCTGTTTATGATCCAGTCGGCTATTACACAGACGTTTGCCCAGATGCAGGCGGGATTTTACCGATACAATTACCCGAATGAATATATTCTGATCATAGAAGAAAATCTGCTGGAACAGAAAAAGTGGGCATTGAGAAATCTTTCGGAGAATTATCGGAACGTATTGGAGATTGGTATTGGAAATGCCGCAACAGTGGAGAGATGTGCACAGTCGTTTGAATGCGCAAAGGTTGCATTGCGGTGTGCAACGGAAGAGTATAATCTGGTGTGTTATGATAATCTGGATTATGAACTCCTGCTGGCAGATACATCAGAAGAAATTCGTTCCCAGTACCGCAACAAAGTACTGGGAACGTTGACTGACGAAGAGAAGGAACTGTTGCAGGTCTATTTTGCCAAAGAAATGTCTCTGCAGAATACAAGTGAAGCTCTTTTCATCCATAAGAACAGCCTGCAGTATAAGTTAAACCGTATTGCGGAGCGCAGCGGATATAATCCGAGAAAATTCACCGATGCCGTAGTATTGTACAGTGCATTGAAACTTCTCGTTTAGTTTTCTTTTGCAAAATATTCCTTTGTCATCTTCACCACGACGCCGGACAGTAGGAACACAGCGATCAGGTTGGGGATGACCATAAGCCCGTTGAAGGTCTCGGCGATGCTCCACATCAGTCCCAAGTTCATGGTAGCACCCACGATAGCTGTAAGGGAATACAGGACCATGAAAGGCATGTTGGAGCGGGAACCGAAGAGGAATTCGATACATCTTGTACCGTACAGTCCCCAGCCGATGATGGTGGAGAAGGCGAAGCAGCACATTGCCACAGCGGTAAAGATCGATACCCAGTTGCCGTAGACAGTGGTGAATCCGCTGATGGTCAGTTCCGCACCGGCAGCTTCGCCGTAATTCACAGGCACGCCACTGCACAGGATGACCAGAGCTGTCATGGTGCAGATGATGATCGTGTCCACAAATACCTCAAAGATGCCGAAGAAACCCTGCTTTACCGGCTTCTTCGTATCGGCACAGGCATGGGCGATGGATCCGGTACCAAGACCGGCTTCATTGGAGAAGATACCGCGGGACACGCCCTTTTTCATACTCATGAAGAAGCTTCCTACCACACCGCCGGTCACAGAGGCGGGATGGAAAGCACCTTCGATAATAGAAGCGAATACAGCAGGTACAGCCTTAATATGGAAAAAGATCACACCCAGTGCCAGCACGATATACATGATCGCCATGAAAGGAACCAGCTTGGAGGTGACATTGCCGATCCGCTTGATACCGCCGATCAGGATCAGGGCAATGATGATCGCCAGTGCCACGCCGATGATCAGGTTGACAAGCTTTACAGCATCTGCAGGCAGTATGTTAAAGCTGCTCAGAGCAGAATCAATGGCAGTAGTGATCGTGTTGACCTGTGTAGCATTACCGGTACCGAATACGGCCAGCACACCGAAAGCGGCGAACAAATACGCCAGGAAGTGCCATTTTTTATCCAGTCCGTTCTTAATATAATACATGGGACCGCCTACCAGGTCGCCCTGTGCATTGGTCTCGCGGAAGTGTACAGCAAGTGTTACTTCGGCAAACTTGGTGCACATGCCGAGCAGCGCAGATACCCACATCCAGAATACCGCTCCGGGGCCGCCGATAGCGATAGCACCTGCCACACCGGCTACGTTACCCGTGCCTACCGTAGCGGCGAGAGCAGTACATACCGCCTGAAAAGGTGTCAGGGCTCCATCGGAGGCTTCTTTTTTCTTCATCATACGTCCCAGTGTCACCTTCATGGCGTAGGGGAACTTGCGGATCTGCAGGAAACGGGTCCGGATACTTAAATACAGACCGACGCCGATGATACAGATCATGGCGGGGACACCCCAGATAAAATTGTTAACAACATTGTTGACTGCTTCAATTGTGGATAACATAAACAGAATCTCCTATCATTTGTGGATATAAGGCAAATACTTTTACAGATTAACATATTTTCACATATGCTGCCACAAAAATCTTGATTTCCGGGCAGTGTATCATGGAATCTGCTTTTCCGAAGAGATAAATATTTGTTGCATGGAAGAAAATTCACAATTATTATAATAAAACTCCCTTTTTACAAATGTGTGTCTAATGCATAATCCCTTATAATTATTCGTTTTTGCTACTCTTATACATTTTCTATTCATTTTTTGCTAATGGGGAGCTTATTTTTTGATAAGTTGTCGTGCAATTTATTAGAATGGAATTTTTGAAAGAGCCAGCTACAGCGACGCCAAATCCAAGAAAACCTAGGATATATCCAAAGAAATTATTTGTTGTCACAGCAATTCCTAAAAGTATTGTTGCAATCCCCAATAACTCAGTCCTAATTCCTTTCATAGCAAATACCTCCGTTACAAATTTGAATTTATACCCGGTACTTGTCTCGATTTATAGTCATATCAACCAAATGAAATACAAGTAAGATAATAAAAAAAACGGAAACTATTATTATTCCTGCGCCCAGCTTGATAAAATCAATTATACCGCCAAGACAAAAGAGCATTGCCCATGTCTTAATCCGTTTTCCAGTAACTCTGCATATTTTCTCTGTGTTTAATCCAGTATAATCTCCTGATAAAAACAGCACACTTCTTTCTGTATTCCTTGATTTGATAAAAAATCTTCCAACAAAAAAGAGAACAGTTGCCATCAGTAAATCAATAAATATAATTATTATTTTCATTTTCAACACCTCTAATTCTAAGTTCACAACTTCAAATTGTTTTAATTCTTCTCAGTTCCACCTTCTTGCCCTTCGGACAAGAAGTATCCCTCGCTCAAAGAGCTCGGTCAATTCAAATCTTCTGTTGCTTTCAGTCTCTGCTGAAGACTGAAAGTTACCTTCGCTTTACTATTTCTAATAGTTTTCTCACATAATCATCTGCGTGGTTTATTGAAAACTCTCCATGATACATATTAGGAAGAACTTGTATAAAACTATCCTGCAATTTTTCATGAATGATTTTAGCAGATTTTTTCATTGATTGCTTTTCTTTTTCTCCAACATAAATTTGAACGGTTGCTTCACACTCTCCCATGCCATCTTTTAGTGAATATACTGAGTTTTCCTGTAAAAAGGCAATCATATCACTCTTTCTAATAGCACAAGTATCTTTGTAATATTCATCAAACAAATTCGACTTTATTCGTAGTGATTTGAATTGCAATTTTGAAAACCACTTATACTTTATTAAGCCATAGCAACTTCCAAACGCCGGTTTAATCATAGAATATGTAAATTTTGAAGGTATCACAAGTATACTTTCCACTATTGCATACTTACATATATCTTTGCGTTGAGATAAAATTCAAGCAAAATCTGCCCTCCAAGCGATAGTACTCCCATCATTAAAACAGAACCGCCCAATTTGCTATTTACAAATTCTATAATATCCAAAGCATTATTCTCTATCGTTGTAAACTGCTTATCACATCCTGCATGACCATCTAATATAGGCAAAACCACATGATAATCTGTTTGAAGTCTTTCAGCAACCTCTTTGTAATTCCACCATGATAAACCGCCTCCGTGTAAGAGGATAATTACATCGCTGTTTTCTTTTCCATATTCTACATAATTCAACCTCTTTCACCTCGCTGTAAACTTCCGATTTTCTCAATTCTCCAAACTTGAATTGAGATTTCATGTATTCCAAGGGATTTAATAATTGTTATATTTTATTATCAAATATCTCTCAAGCCTTTGAAAACACTAAGTTTGGCGCAGGTGAGCTTTCCCTTATTGTTTCCCTTGTGTTATATCGTCCCACCAGTGTTTACGAACTCTGATAAGGGCAAATACAAGGGCAAGAAAAATCCATAAAACAGTATAACACAAAATAAAAGTGACATGGTGAACTGATTGAAATGCTTCTGATTTTTGCAACAAATGATTGATTTAACGATAAGGAGATTTGATACGATGAGAACAATATTTGCAGAATACAATCCCAAGCGCAACAGTATTGATGTTTACACCTCTGTTGGCTATATGCTCCGCATTGACTGTTGGGAAGCTGAAAAGAACTTAAAAACCACACCAGGATCAGACTGTGCATTAAACGCACTCACCATTGATGAACCTCTTGAATATGCAAAATTATATCTTGATGGAAATTTGCAGATGTGGGTAGATGCGGAAGACTCATTAGATATTTTTTAATTTTTAAACAAATACAACAGTTTAAATCGCTATTAACCACAATATTTCCGGGAAATTCATCATAGGTTTGTGCAAATGCAAAGAAACGGCGGCTCTGAAAATCAAAGCCGCCGTTTCATAGGCGCGTGAAAATGTGTCTGCTCTGCGACGGCTTTTTTTCTTTTGCCGTCGCGCTGCAGATAACCTATTCGTTCTATTTTGAACTTCTTTTATGCTACCTGATGTCTGCAATAGGAATGAATCGCCAAGAATGTAAACACAAATAATTCAATTCCTGCCGAAATCAAAATAACATGCGGTGTCCAGAAACTCATTCCACCGATATTCAGATAATTGAAATCTGCAAGCTGAGAAAGGAAATTGTTCTGCATACCAATTCCGGCAGATGGAAGTATGGTAGAGAGCCATGTTGCTCCCATCGCTACATAAGCAAAAAGCGGCATGAGAAGAACTACAATAGAGATCAGCAAAACTGTCAATGTGTCTTTACATTTTGCAGACAGGAACAACGTACAGCTAACCGTTGCTAATACAGAAAGTAAGCCCGCTGCTGCGAGAATTATCTGCAACTGCCCCAGATTGATGTTTGGCAGATTAATGATAGAGTATCGCATCTGAAACGATGTTTTTAAGCAATCCGTCCCGAACGCTGCATCTAAAATCAGAATGTGTATCGTGATCCCGACAAGGAAAGTAACAACGAAAAGTGTAAATGCCGCCAGAATTTTGGTAATTGCTAATTGTTTATGCCCGTATTTGGTGGTTCGCAGGATGCTGTCACCGCCCGTTTGATATTCTCCGGCGAAAGTAGATGCTGCGATTGCCACACACAAAATAGCAAGGAACAAAATATAAAACTCAATATAATCAAATGCATCTTTTGAAATTCCAGAATGAAGATAAAATGGCGTATCAAGTTCTGAATATTTTTCAAGAGCTTTCTGCTGTGCGGTTTCGTTTTCTCTTTGCTCATTCCGCATGACATCCTGTAAATGTTCTGCGCACTTTTCATAATAGGCTCCGTCAATGTCATTCGGGTCAATATCCATTAAATCAGCACCAATGCCTGTTACTGGATCAGCAAACGCTTCGGACAGACCCATCAGCAAGTGACGGAACGGGACGATTTTTTCAATAAATACAGCCAGAGGAAAGCCCTCTTCCTCGACTGGCCCATATTCTCGAACGTAGCTTTGATAAGTTTCCAAAGCCGATTTGATCCTATCCGGGGTCACTTCACCAGCGGATGTTTTATATAAATCTTGTTTGTACTTGATAGCTGCCAAAGGATTGTATCAAGTGCCGCCCTAAATGTGTGCCGCGATCTCCGGCAGCTTC
>OJQN01000406.1_pt1 | contig 18064 bp, 18 predicted proteins | sample 1598881 | NCBI WGS metagenome assembly OJQN01 (sample SAMN03922512, study PRJEB24848) | human gut metagenome | isolation source: stool sample | host: Homo sapiens | place: Germany | collected 2010-02
GCCATCATCACCCCGATGTACGAGGACGGCAGCATCAATTTCGATGAGCTGGGCCGCATCGTTGAGGATCAGATCGCCCGCGGCACCGACGCCATCGTCATCTGCGGCACCACCGGCGAGTGCTCTACCATGACCGATGAGGAGCAGCTGGCCGCCATCAAGTATACCGTGGACCTCGTGAACCATCGTGTGCCTGTCATCGCCGGTGCCGGTTCCAACGATACCGACCACGGCTGTGCTCTGGCTGCAAAGTCTGCCGCCTGCGGCGCAGACGCTCTGCTGCTGGTGACCCCCTACTACAACAAGACCTCTCAGGCTGGCCTTGTCGCCCACTTCACCGCAATGGCAGAGGCCGGCGGCATTCCGGTCATCCTGTATAACGTGCCTTCCCGCACCGGCCTGAACATCGCCCCCGAGACGGCCAGGGAGCTGAGCAAGCACCCGCTCATCAACGGCATCAAGGAAGCCTCCGGCAATATCGGTCAGGTGGCAAAGATCGCGGCCCTCTGCGGCGACGAGCTGAACATCTACTCCGGCAACGATGACCAGGTGGTCCCCCTGCTGTCCCTGGGCGGCAAGGGCGTCATCAGCGTCGTCTCCAATGTCAAGCCTGAGCTTGTTCACAGCTGCTGCAAGGCATGGTTCGACGGTGATACCGCCAAGGCCCGCGAGCTGCAGCTGGAGATGCTGCCCCTGTGCGATGCGCTCTTCTGCGAGGTCAACCCCATCCCGGTCAAGTACGCCATGAATGTGCTGGGCTGGGAGGCTGGTGAGTGCCGGCTGCCCCTCGTGGAGCCCGGCGACGCTCACAAGGAGCAGATCGAGCAGGCTCTGCAGGCTGCAGGTCTTATCAAGGAATAAACGATTTTATGTGCAAATGCCCGGCGAGACAGGTCTCCGGGCATTTGCCGTATGATAAAAAAGAGGATCATAACAATGACGGATATTATCATTCAGGGCATCGGCGGCCGGATGGGCCATGTGCTGTGCGAGATGATCGCCCAGCGTGAGGATTGCCGCGTCGTGGCCGGCATCGACATGAAGGACGGCGAGATGAACGGCATTCCCGTGTACGACAGTCTGGACAAGCTGGACGGCAAGGGCGACGTCGTCATCGACTTCAGCGCCCCGGCAGCGGTCGAGAAGGCTCTGCCCTACTGTGAGGCTCACAAGCTGCCCATCGTGGTCTGCACCACCGGTCTTTCTGAGGAACTGCAGCTGAAGCTCGTCCAGCTCTCCCGCAGCATCCCGGTGTTCAAGAGCGCCAATATGTCCATGGGCATCAACGTCCTGTCCGAGCTGTGCAAGCGTGCATCGGCCATTCTGGGCGCAAACTACGACATCGAGATCGTTGAGCAGCACCATCACAACAAACTGGACGCTCCCAGCGGTACGGCTCTGATGCTGGCTGACGCCATCAACGAGGAGAACGACGGCGCATACCACTATGTTTATGACCGCTCCGCCGTCCGCCAGAAGCGTGACCCCAAGGAGATCGGCATCAGCGCCGTGCGCGGCGGCAGCATCGTGGGCGACCACGAGGTACTGTTCTGCGGCCCGGACGAGGTCATCACCCTCCGCCATACGGCATATTCCCGCAATATTTTTGCAAATGGCGCAATAAATGCTGCCGTTTATCTTGCAAAAAAGGAGCCCGGCCTGTACAATATGAGTAACATGCTCGCAGAGATGTAAGCTTTTCTGCGCATGGCATCATAAGGCACGGTATCGTGCGTCAGGAGACGAGCCTATGGCCAAGCACGCAAAGCACGCAGCCCCTCCCCGCCGTCGGCGTTCCGCCCAAAAGCACACCTCGCATAAGGGCGTCACCCTGTACACACTGGGGGTCCTGCTGGTGGCTGTATCGGTGCTGCTCTCTCTGCGCTTCTGGCCCCGCCGCAGCGTGGATGCAGCTCCTCCGGCAGTGGAGGTGGAGTCCCCTGCTGTTTCGGAGGAGCTTGCTGTACCTGAGCCGCAGCCTGTCGTCACGACATTGCGCTTCTCGGCTACAGGGGACAACCTCATTCATGAGCCCATCTATTCGCAGGCCGCCCGGCGGGCTGCAAAGGGCGAAGGATACAGCTTTGATTACTGCTATATGAATCTGCTCGATTTCTATGCACAGCAGGACATCAACTGGATCAATCAGGAGACACTCTGCAGCAAAGAGCTTGCGCCCTCTACCTATCCCTGCTTCTCGACCCCCGGCGAGTGCGCCGAAGCGCTTTACCGGGCAGGCTTCCGGGTGTTCAGCCTCTCGAACAATCACACCTACGATAAGGGAGCTGCGGGCATTGCCGCCACCCTCCGATTCTGGGAGACGATGCCTGAGGATGTGATCACCACCGGCCTGTGGAAGGGTGAGGCGGACTATGGCCGCATCCCCATCCAGACAGTAGACGGCGTAAAGATCGCGTACCTTTCCTACACCGAGCACACCAACGGCATCCCCCGGAACAGCAAGATGACCGCAAACATCATCTACACCAGCCAGCAGGATGTCATGGAGCAGCAGGTGCGGGCGGCCCGGCAGGAGGCCGATTTTGTGGTAGTCGGCGTACACTGGGGCGTCGAGGACAGCCACAACATCACACAGGCGCAGCGCACCTTAGCTCAGTCTCTGGCCGACTGGGGCGCGGATGTGATCATCGGAACCCACCCGCACGTCCTGCAGGACGCCGAATGGCGCACCGCAGCCGATGGACGGAACGTATTTGTGGCCTATTCGCTGGGAAATTTCCTGAGCACCCAAAGCAAGCCCGACCAGCTCATCGGTGCGGTCCTGACGTTGGAGCTGGAGCAGACCACCGAGCCGGACGGCAGCGTCCATTGCGCGGTGCGCGGCCCGAAGCTCCATGTGACCGTGACCCACTATGACGCCGGAAAGTCTAACGTCCGCACGTATCTGTTCCGGGATTACACATCGGAGCTTGCACAGGCCCATGGCGTCCGCGCCGCGTATCCTTCTTTTGGGTACGATTACATCCGCCAGACGGCACAGACCTACATCAACAGCGAATTTTTGGAGCTTGCATAAAGCTTGTATCAGAACGCCCGATGGGCAGAATGGAGTGTTTACTATGTACGGTGTATCCAAAATCAATATTGAGCCGAGCCTGATGATGATCAGTGTGCAGGATGCCGAGTTCAAGGGCAACACGATGGCACGTTATCTGCAGATCTTCGCCGACACTGGCGTCGTGGTGGATATGATCAGCCAGAGCGCTCCCCACGGCACCAGCATGGACTTCAGCTTCACGGCATCCAGCAGCGACCTGCCGCTGGTCATGAAGGCCATCTCTGCGGCAAATCTGGACAAGGACGCCAAGGCTTCTCCCCTCATCAGTGTGGGCTACTCCAAGCTGAATCTCTTCGGTGAGGAGATGGTCACCAGCTGCGGCGTCGCCGCCCGCGCCCTGAATGCTCTGGCGATGGCAGGCATCGAAGTTCTGCTCATCACCACCAGCGATTTGGACATTTCCCTTCTGGTCCGTTCGGAGAACGAGGACGCAGCCTATGAGGCCCTGAAAAAGGCTTACGAGCTGTAATAACGATATAAACAGCACCCGTGTCTAGATAAAACAGACATGGGTGCTGTTGCAGCAAAAGACCCGGCGGGTCTCCCCTCTGCGGAGAGGAACCAGCCGGGTCTTTTTATTTTATCAGAAGATTTACAGGCTCACCTTGTGGTAGACCTTCTTGCCCTTCTTGATGACGATGCCCTTGGACAGCTGCTCAGCAGTGAAGCTGACCGTGGGAGCAGCGACCTTCTCGCCGTCCACCAGAACACCGCCCTGCACGACGAGACGGCGGGCCTCACCGTTGGAAGCAGCCAGACCAGCCTTGACCATCAGGGTCAGGATGCCGATGGAGCCATCGGTCAGATCCGCCTCGGTCAGCTGGGTGCTGGGCATGTGCTCCGTGTCCATTGCAGCACCGCCAAACAGTGCACGGGCTGCTGCCTGTGCCTTTTCAGCTTCTTCCTTGCCGTGGACCATGCTGGTCAGCTCGTAGGCCAGGATCTCCTTGGCCTCGTTCAGGCGCTGATCCTTCCATGTGCTCATCTCGTCGATCTGCTCCAGCGGCAGGAAGGTCAGCATACGGATGCACTTCATGACATCCGAATCGCCGACGTTGCGCCAGTACTGATAGAACTCGAAGGGGCTGGTCTTGTTGGGGTCGAGCCAGACGGCGTTGCCGGCGGTCTTGCCCATCTTCTTGCCCTGAGAGTCGGTCAGCAGGGTGATGGTCATGGCATAGGCGTCCTTGCCCAGCTTGCGGCGGATAAGCTCGGTGCCGCCCAGCATATTGCTCCACTGGTCATCGCCGCCGAACTGCATGTTGCAGCCGTAATGCTGGAACATGTAGTAGAAGTCGTAGCTCTGCATGATCATGTAGTTGAACTCGAGGAAGGACAGGCCCTTCTCCATGCGCTGCTCATAGCACTTGGCGCGCAGCATGTTGTTGACGGAGAAGCAGGCGCCCACGTCGCGCAGAAGCTCGACGTAGTTCAGATTCAGCAGCCAGTCGGCATTGTTCAGCATCAGAGCCTTGCCATCGGAGAAGTCGATGAACTTCTCCATCTGCTTCTTGAAGCAGGCGGCGTTGTGGGCGATGTCCTCCTTGGTCAGCATCTTGCGCATATCGGTGCGGCCAGAGGGATCACCGATCATGGTAGTGCCGCCGCCGATGAGGGCGATGGGCTTGTTGCCTGCCATCTGCAGACGCTTCATCAGGGTCAGGGCCATGAAGTGGCCGGCAGTCAGACTGTCGGCGGTGCAGTCAAAGCCGATGTAGAAGGTGGCCTTGCCGTTGTTGATGACGTCGATGATCTCGTCATCGGTGATCTGAGCCACGAGGCCGCGGGCCTTGAGTTCTTCGTACAGAGTCATAAAAATTTCCTCCTGTTTGTCGGGCAGAGGGGAAAATAAAACGCCCTCTGCCAAAATAAATTTGGCAGAGGGCGATAAAATTCGCGGTACCACCTCTGTTTGCCGCCTCTTCACAGAGACGGCCTCACGAGTGCACACCCCAGAGTAGAGTGACACTCCTGCGTTTGTAACGCTCGCACGCGGCACAGCCTACTATTCGTTCAGCCTGCGGCTCAGGGACGTATTTCGCCTGCGTCTCTGCAGCCCCTTTCACCAGCCGGGGCCTCTCTGGGCAGAGCGCATCAGGGTACTCGGTTCCCATCTTCGCCTTTCAACGAGATTCAGTTTAGCACATCCCTGCCGGAATGTCAAGCGCTGGCTTTTTCTTATTTTTCTGCGTTCCGGCCCAGCATTTCCCGGGCATTGGCCAGCGAAAGCTCTGTGACATGGTCGCCGGAGATGAGGCGGGCCAGCGCCTCTACACGGCCATTCTCGTCCAGCGGGTGTATCTCAGTATAGGTACGCTCGTTCGTGATATTTTTCTGAATGAGCAGATGGCAGTCGGCCAGTGCAGCGATCTGCGCCGTATGAGTGATGCAGAGGATCTGATGGCCCTCGGCGCTCTGACGCAATACCTCGCCGATACGGCTGGCTGCTTTGCCCGATACGCCGCTGTCAATCTCGTCATAGATGACCGTCGGAACGGCATCCTTTTCAGCCATTGCGTTTTTAATGGCAAGGGTAATACGGCTCAGTTCACCCCCCGAGGCAATCTTTGCCAGAGGCTTCGGAGCTTCGCCGGGGTTTGTGGAGATATAGAACTCGATGCTGTCCTGTCCATGGCTGGCCAGCGGCCCGCGCGAATGGCGAAGCGTCATCCGCACGCCCGGCATATTCAGGAAGTCCAGCGTACCAGAGATGCGCTTATTCAGCTCATCGAAGGCTTTCAGACGGGTCTGGGTCAGGGCTTCGGCCTTTTCCCGCGCGAGGGTGTAAAGGCGGCGCTGCTCTTTCTGCAAGTGCTCTACCCTCTCCTGCGAGGACTGTATCATCTCAAGTTCTTTCCGTGCCCGTTCGCCAAAGGCAAGGATGTCCTCTACGGTGTCTCCGTACTTCCGCCGGAGCTTATAGATAAGGTCGATGCGCTGTTCGATCTCGTCCAGCTCTGCGTCGTTGGTGTCGTAGGCGTCCAGACGGCCAATGAGGTCTGCGGCGACGTCCTTTGCGGTGTAATAAAGGTCGAGCAGCTGGCCCGCACCGGCAGACAGTTCTCCGTCGAGCTGTGCCGCTGCGTCCACAGCGTTGGAGGCTTCGCCCAGAAGGTCAACAGCTCCCGGGGCCTCGTCGCCGCCGGAGAGCAGCGCGTAACACTGTGCGATACGGTCCCGGATGGTGGAAGCATTCGCCAGCACTTTGCGGCGGCTTTCCAGCGTCTGCTCCTCCCCTGCCGTCAGGCCGGCATCGTCGATCTCCTGCACCTGATAGCTCAGCAGATCGATACGGCGCTGCTTTTCGCTCTCGTCGGTTATCATGGCGTCCAGCGCCTTTTTGACGCCGACCAGTTCCCGGTAGATAGCATAATACGCCTGATACTCAGCACTGTTCTGGGCGTAAGCATCCAGAATGCCTTCATGACGGGCCGGGTTCAACAGACCCACGGAGTCATGCTGACCGTTGATGTTGATAAGCCCCCCGCACAGCTCCCTCAGGACGGCGGCAGTGGCCGGCATCCCGTTGATACGGCAGGTGCTCTTGCCCTCGGCGGTGATCTCACGGCTGAGCAGCAGGGCCTCCGAGCGCTCATAGCCTGCCTTTTCGAGGCTGTCGAGAACAGCAGGCGGCACGTCCTCGAACGCCGCCCGGATGACGGCCTTGGCCGCGCCGGTGCGCACGAGATCCTTGGAAGTGCGGTTGCCCAGAATGGCGTTGATGGAGTCGATGAGGATGGATTTGCCTGCGCCCGTCTCACCGGTCAGGACGTTGAGGCCCTTTTCGAAATGGACGTTTGCTTTCTGGATAACTGCAACATTTTCGATCTGCAGGCTGCTCAGCATAGTTTCACTCCCGCGTTTATTTCTGCCCGATATGACGGGTCAGTTCCGAACAGATGGTCTTTGCGTCCCGCTCCGAACGGGTCACGATAAGGAATGTATCGTCGCCGGAAAGCGTACCGACGACATTCTTCCATTTCAAGGCGTCGAACACCTCACAGGCAGCGTTCGCCATGCCGGAGTAGCACTTCACCAGCACGACATGCCCGGCAAAATCCACCCCCAGCACCGACTCGCGGAATATCGTCTCGAACCGGCCCTGCATCTTGGGGTTGAGGCTTTCGTTGTGGCTGGAAACGTAGCGATAGCCGTCGGCGGTGGCAGCTTTGACGAGGCACAGCTCCCGGATGTCCCGGGAAATGGTAGCCTGTGTCACCTCGAAGCCCTCCTGGCGCAGATGCTCGAGAAGTACCTCCTGTCGGCTGATGGGATGCTCCTGAATGAGGCGGAGGATCGTCTGCTGACGTTCCGTCTTGCCTTTTGCCTCAGCTGGATTGTTTCGGCCCATATTCCTTGCCTCCTCCTGTTATTATCTCCGGCTGCGCAGCTTCTGGTCGATGGCCTGAAACTGGTCTGCCCTGCTGAAGGTGACGAGCTGTACGATCTGGTCAGAGAGGCGTATCTCCGCCGTCGAGCCGGCACTGAGCGGATATTCCGCTGCGCCGTCGCAGCTCAGGAACACTTCGTTGTCGATGACCTGCCCCACACAGATGTTTATTTTGCGCTCCTGCGCAAAGACCATTGCGGGGCTGGTCAGACTGTGGGGACAGATGGGCGTGACGACGATGCCCTTGGTCTGCGAGTCCAAGATCGGCCCGCCGGCCGCCAGCGAATAGGCTGTAGAGCCTGTGGGGGTCGCCACGATGACGCCGTCACCACGGTAACGCTCTACAAGGATGTCGTCGCAGTAGATGCTGAAGTCGATGGCCTGCTGCAGACGGCCTTTCGTCACGACCACATCATTGAGGGCATGGCCTTCCCAGCCATCCTCGCCCAGCACCCGCACATAGAGCAGCATCCGGTTGTCCAGAAGATACTCTCCCCGCACCAGAGCGGCGAGTTTTTCTTCCATTTCATCCACCTCACAGGTAGCGAGGAAGCCGCAGCGTCCGATGTTAATGCCAAGAATGGGTTTTTGATATTGCAGCGTAAAATTTGCCTCATGCAGGATGGTTCCATCACCACCGATGGTCAGGATGACATCGGTGCGCGGAAGGCATTCTTCCAAAGGAAGGTACTGTACACCTTCCACGTAGCAGGACTCTTTCAGCTCATCCCGCATCAGGACGACAGCTTCCTGCATCAGCAGGAGCTGCGCTGCCCGGCGGGCAGTGTCGGCAGCCTGTTCCTTTCCGGGGTTTGGCGAAATGTAAACAGTCATAGGGCGGTTTATTCCTCCGTCTCCCAGCAGATTTACTTGTCCAGAGAACTGTGGCTTGCCGCTACGACCTGCTCGGCAACAGAGTCATCCAGTACACCGGGCTGTTCGCTCTTCTGGACGAACATCAGGTACTCGATGTTGCCCTCAGGGCCTTTGACGGGGCTGAAATCCAGTCCGCGCACGACGAAACCGTTTGCAGCGGCATAGCCCATCGCATTACGGAGCACTTCGCGGTGGGTGGCAGGGTCGCGGACGACACCGTTTTTGCCCACCTTCTCGCGGCCAGCCTCGAACTGAGGCTTGACGAGGCAGACGCCCATTGCGTCGGGCGTCGTGATGGCCTGCGCCACCGGGAAGATATGATGCAGCGAGATAAACGACACATCCACGCTGAAAAACTCAACAGGCTCTGCCAGCATGTCCAGCGTGACATTGCGGATGTTGGTGCGCTCCATGTTAACGACGCGCTCGTCGGTGCGCAGGCTCCATGCCAGCTGACCGTAGCCGACGTCCACGGCATAGACCTTGACTGCACCGTTCTGCAGCATACAATCGGTAAAGCCGCCGGTGGATGCACCAATGTCCATACAGACCTTGCCGTTCGGCGTCAGAGGAAAGCACTGCATTGCCTTTTCCAGCTTGAGGCCGCCGCGGCTGACATAGCCGATGTCGTGGCCGCGCACCTCGACCTTGGCGTCTTCCTTTATCATCTCACCAGCCTTGTCCACCTTCTGCTCGTTGACAAAAACGACACCGGCCATGATGAGGGCTTTGGCGCGCTCACGGCTCTGGATCATGCCGTGCTGCACCAGATATTGGTCCAAACGAATTTTCAAAGTGTTTTCTCTCCTTTCGGGTCTGCTTCCCGCACGGCCTCGGCCAGATGTGCGGCATCCAGACCGGTCGCCTGTTTGATTTGAGGCACCGTCGCATGAGGCAGACACAGCTCCCTCACGGCACGGTGGATATACCGGCCCTGCCAGCCAGCATCCTGCAGGGCGCGGGCAAGATGTTCGCCGATGCCGCCGCAAGCCACACACTCTTCGGCCATCAGAACGACGGGATAGGAAGAAAGGTCACGGATCAGTTCTTCCTCAAACGGGAAGATGCGCACCAGCTTATAAACATCGCAGGGGATGCCCTCTTTGGCCAGCAGTTCTGCGGCAGCGAGAACATCTTCTACCTCGTCGGCGTAGCTCACCAGTGCGGCTTTTGCACCCGGTGTGAAAATGAGTTTATCGTACTCCTTGCCCGAGCAGCCGTATTTTGCCAGAGCTTTGCTCTCTCCGCCGCGGGGGTAACGGATGGCCCGGGGACCCTGCATCTCATGGCTCAGCAGGATGGGAAGCCAATGCCGCAGTTCTTCGTAGTTTGAAGGCGAATAGATGGGCATTCCGGTCTGGCTGAGAAAAGCCGGGTCATAAATTCCCTGGTGTGTCTCCCCGTCTTCGGGGACGAAACCTGCACGGTCCACCGCGAAGACGACATTTTCATGCAGAAGGTTGACGTCATGGATGATCTGGTCGTAGCTGCGCTGCAGGAAGGTCGAATAAATGCAGACCACCGGCAGCATCCCCTTGCTGGCCAGACCGGCTGCAAAGGTCACGGCATGCTGTTCGGCCATGCCGACATCGAAGAAGCGCTCCGGATGGGCATGACTGAAAAACTGCAGACCTGTGCCGTATTTCATGGCGGCAGTAATGGCACAGAGGGTCTTGTCGGTGTTTCCGGCGGCGCTGAGCGTCCGGCCAAAGGCACTCGAGAACGACTCTGCCGGAGCGACCTCGGGGTCGGGGATGCTGGTCGGGTCGAACCTGGAAACGCCATGGTAATTGCCGGGGTTCGATTCAGCGGGCGCATAGCCCTTGCCCTTTTTCGTCACGACATGGAGCAGCGTCGGCCCGGGCTGAGCACAAACGGTCTGGAAAATGCGCTCCAGTTCCGGCTCGTCGTGGCCGTCGATGAGGCCAAAATAGTGAAAACCCATATCCTCGAACATCGTGGAATGGCACAGAGCCCGGCGGATCGCTTTTTTGCTGTTCTGAAGAGCACTTTTGATGGGCGCTCCGATGACAGGCACACCGTTCAGGAAGCTGTTGACGTTTTCCTTGGCCGTAAAATAGCCGTTCGTGGTGCGCAGATGGCCCAGATAGCCTGCCAGCGCACCGACATTGTGGGAAATGGACATTTTATTGTCGTTGAGGATGACCAGAAGATTGTCCAGTTTTCCGATATTGTTCATTCCTTCGTAGACCATGCCGCCGGTGAATGCACCGTCGCCGATGATGGCCACCACATGGCCCGGCTCCCCTTTCAGCTTTTTGGCCCATGCGATACCGATGGCAACAGAAAGGGCCGTATTGCCGTGTCCGGCGATAAAAGCATCATGGACGCTCTCATTGGGATTCGGAAAGCCCGAAAGGCCGTCCAGCTTCCGCAAGGTGCCAAAGCGCTTGTAGCGCCCGGTCAGGAGCTTATGGGTGTAGCACTGATGTCCTACGTCAAACACGAAAGCATCCTGAGGAGTCTCAAAGACACGGTGGAGTGCTACCGTCAACTCGACCGCACCGAGATTGGAAGCAAGATGACCTCCTGTTTTGGATACGCTGTCCAGCAGAAACTGACGGATCTCGCCGCAGAGCTGCTGGATCTGCGCGCTGCTCAAGCGCTTCAGGTCACGAGGCTGTGAAATATTCTGAAGCAATGAAGGATGCATAAAATGACGATCCTCCTCCCATTTCAAATTCCTGATGTTTTTTGCTTAGACAAGGTGCATGGGATACAGGCAGCCGACCACGATGCCGACGACCATGCCGGCCACGACCTGCAGGGGCGTATGGCCGACCATCTCCTTCAGATGCATATTCTGCAAAAACGGAGAGTTCTTTTCGCTGATGTCGATCCACTCTTCGATCATCTGGTTGAGCACCTTGGCCTGCTCGCCCGTCTCGTGGCGTACGCCCATTGCGTCGTGCATGGTAATGATGGCGACCACACTGGCCACGGCAAAAATAGCCGAGCTGACTCCCTCGCTGCGGGCTGCGGCAATGACCATCGCGCAGACGGTCGCGCTGTGGGCACTGGGCATACCGCCGTCGCCCCACATCCGCTCGAGCTGGAACTTGCCCAGCAGGATAAAGTTGATGATGGTCTTGAGTACCTGTGCAACGAACCAGCTCACGATGGAAACGGTCAATATCTCGTTGACCGAGAACAATTCTTTGATAAATTGCATAGTTTGTTCACCTTCTTGAATTTTATCGCGATCCCACAGCCATCGTCTCAAAAAGCAGCGCATTTGCGACAAGTAGTCCTGTGTGATCTTTGAGACGATTTCGGCGCAGAATGCGGCTGGCTCAGCTGCGGCGGTTCAGCAGTGTGCGGGCCAGCTGCTCCAAAAACGCACTCTTTTCGCCGAATGCGTCGCGCAGCGCTGTGCAGGTCTCGTCATTCAGCTTTTCCGCCAGCTGCATGGCACCGTCAACGCCGAACAGGGTGACAAAAGTCGTTTTGCCGTTTTCGCTGTCGCTGCCAATGGGTTTGCCCAGCTGCTCGGCGGTCCCGGTCACGTCCAGCACATCGTCCACGATCTGGAACACGAGACCGATGCCATAAGCGTATGCTTCCAGCGCCTTACGCTGGACCTCATCGGCCTGTGCTGCAGCACCGCCCATCTGGATGGCTGCATTGATGAGTGCGCCGGTCTTGTGGCGGTGGATGAGACGGAGCTGTTCTTCGGCAGCGGCAAGCGCCTCATATTTCAAATCGAGTTCCTGACCGTACACCATGCCTCGGCTGCCTGCACCTGCGCCCAGCGCCTGTGCCGCGTGGACACAGACAGAAGCGGGAGCAGGCGCACCGGCGACTGCCTCGAAAGCCTCGGTCAGCAGGACGTCACCGGCCAGCATCGCGGTGGATTCGCCGAATGCCTTGTGGCAGGAGGGCTTGCCGCGGCGCATATCGTCGTTATCCATGCAGGGCAGATCATCGTGGATGAGCGAATAGCAGTGCAGCATCTCGACTGCGGCTGCAAACTGCTCAGCTGCCTCGGCATTGCCGTGGAGCATATCACACACGGCCAGCACCAGCACAGCGCGAATACGCTTGCCGCCGCCCAGCAGGCTGTAGCGTGCTGCGCGGCAGACGTCAGATCCCTCAGGAAGATAGCGCTCGCACGCCTGACTCAATGCCTTTTCTGCACGGGCCAGATATTCGTCATACTGTTTTTTATACTCTGCGCTCTCCATAATGGTTCCTCCCTGCAAGCTGGTTGCTTTTATTCTTCTGTTTCGGGGTCTGCCTTTTCGCTGCGGGCGGCGTCGATCTCCTCCATTTGGAGAGACGCTTTTTCCAGCGCAGCATGGCAGTATTCCATCAGCGAAGCCGCTTCTGCATAGAGCTTGACCGACTCGGAAAGGGTCGTCTCTTCGCTCTGCATCTGGCTCAGGATCGTTTCCAGACGGGCCATGCCGTCTTCAAAGCTTTTGGGTGCTCTCATTCAGTTCCTCCACGGACATGACCGTACATTCTGCTGTGTGTACTGCACCGCGCAGGGTGAGCTTATCACCTGCGGCAAGTGCATCAGCACTGCAAAGTCTGCCTTTGCTGTCGTATACCATCGCATAGCCGCGCCCCAGTACCCGGTAGGGGCTGAGCGAGTCGGCCAGCGCAGCGGCGTGGCGCAGCTGCGCCTGCCGCTGCTGAATGCAACTCTGTGCTGCGGCCTTGAGTTTTTCTTGCTTCACGGCAAGCTCTGCCTGCCCACCGGTCAATTTCCGACGGGTCATATCATAGGAAAGCTGCTGCTCAGCCATCATCAGACGACCAGACGCTGCATCCAGACGGTCCTGCATCGCATTCTGGCAGCTCTGTTCCAGCTGGGACAGCACCCGCAGAAGCTCTGCACGATCCGGCACGGCTAGTTCTGCCGCAGCCGACGGGGTCGGCGCGCGACGGTCCGCCACAAAGTCTAAAATGGTAAAGTCTATCTCATGCCCGATGGCGCTGATGAGCGGCACTTTGCAGCGGTAGGCCGCCCGGGCGATGACCTCGGCGTTGAAGACCCAGAGGTCTTCCCTGCTGCCGCCGCCCCGGGCTACGATGATTTCGTCTGCCCGGCCGCTTTTGTCCAGCTTTCCAATGGCATCTGCAATCTGCTGCGCCGCTTCAAAGCCCTGCACATTGACCGGGCAGAGCAGAAGTTTTGCCGCAGGCCAGCGCCGACCAATGACATTGCGAATGTCCTGCAGTGCCGCGCCGGTCTTGCTGGTGACGACGCCGATGCATTTGGGATACGCGGGCAGCGGCTTTTTGTGCTCTGCTGCAAAAAGTCCCTCCTGCTCGAGCTTGGCTTTCAGCTGCTCAAAAGCAAGCTGCGCCGCACCGATGCCGTCCGGGAACATTTCGTTGACATAGATCTGGAACGCGCCGTCCCGCTCATAAAGAGTAGCACGGCATCGCACGACTACCTTCATGCCCTCTTCCGGGCGGAAGCCCAGCCGCCGCGCATCCGAGCGGAACATCACCGCTTTGACACTGGCGCTGGCGTCCCGGAGAGAGAAATAACAGTGGCCGCTGCGGGCGTTCTGTACGAAGTTTGCGATCTCGCCCCGCAGCGCCAAATCGAACAGGATGTCATTTGCATCCAGCAGCGTCTTGACATACTGGTTCAGGGCCGAGACAGTGATCACTTCAGCCATAGCCCGGCCTCCCGTGCGGCGAGGATAGACACGCCGATGGCGTTGTCACTGGAATACTGGCCGGGTACGAAATACACCTGCGGGAGGCGCTGCTGCACCCAGCTGCGAATGATGTCACTGCTCATCACGCCGCCTGCACAGACCACAGCAAGCCCGGGATATTCCTTCTGAGCCGCTTTGGTCATCTTGACCACGGTATCTGCCACGCAGAGCAGGCAGTACTTGCAGACATAGGCAGGTTTTTTGCCAGCCGTCAACAAAGCATTGCACTGGTTTTCCAGCCCGGAAAGGCTGCATTCCATGCCGCGAACGCTGGATCTTGGTTTTATCGTCTCATCACATTCCGCGGCAAGACGGGAGACTTCGACGCCAGCCGGAAATCTAAAGCCCAGCTTGACGCCCACACGGTCCACAGCCTGTCCGGCGTAGAGGTCGGAGCTGGTCCCCAGCGTCTCGATATGCTTCACTTCATCGCAAAGAAGCAGGTCGGTCGTGCCGCCGGAAATGTGGAACAGCAGTGTTTTCTCGCGGAAGAGCTCTTCACCCTTGGCCGCAAACAGTGCCGCCGCCGCATGGCCCTGCTGATGGGTCGTGCGGATGAGCGGGATGCCCCGGGCCAGCGCGAATGCCTCGGAAGCGCTGACACCCGCCAGAAAACAGGGCATATAACTGCCCTCTACCGGGCGCGGCTTTTCCGACACACCTACGGCGCTGATTTGGGTCAAGTCAAACTCGCTGCCCAGTTCTTTCAGCATCTCGGGCAGGGCGGCTGTGTGGTGAAAAAGGGCGTCGCTCTGGCGCAGGCCCAGCTGGCCCTCCTTCACCGGAAGGAAACGCTTTTTTGCGCAAACAACCTCTCCGGCTGTATCAAAGACGGCCAGAGAGGTTGCATAATTGCTGGTGTCGATGCCCAGCGTATAGCTGCTCACAGCTGCTCAGGCTCTGCGTCCAGACCCTGCTCGCGTGCCACCGTACCCAGCAGGCCGTTGACGAACTGATAATCCTCGTCTGCGCCATACTTTTTGGTCAGCTCGACTGCCTCATTGATGACGACGCCAGGCTTTTTCTCGTCGCCGTACAGCATCTCGGCCAGACCCAGACGGAGCACCGTCAGGCTCACGCGGGGCAGACGCTCCATCGTCCAGTTGCGCAGATGGGCGCTGATGAGGTCATCCACCTCTGCGGAATGCTCATAATAAGCCCGCAGCAGACGCTGGCCAAAGACATCCACCGGGTGCTCTTCATCGCACTCGTGGTGGTTGTCCAGAGCCTCCTGCAGGGGAATGTCACCAAAGGTCTGAGAAAATGCCAGCAGAAATGCATTTTCGCGTGCTTCACGACGGGGCAGAATATTTTCCATAATGTTCCTCTCACAGCGGCAAGGCCCTCCCTTTTGCGGGAAGGCCGGCCGCAATTTTCTTTTACGTTTTGTTTCTCGGCTCAGGCCTGCGGCTCAGCCGCCGGGGCCAGACCGGCAATGACGAGGTCAACGCGGCTGACCGTGACATTGGTCATGTTCTGGACGGCAGACTTGACGTTTTCCTGCACCTTTTCGGCCACAGCCGGGATGCGTGCGCCAAAGGCTGCTACAATTTCCAGAGTGATCTCTGCCGTGCCGTCCCGCATCTCTACGGTAACGGGCGACTGGACGTTGGCGCGCTCGAGAAGGTCTTTCACCTTCCGGTTCTGCTTGCCGCAGGACACCTCTGCCACACCCTCGATCTCCAGCGCTGCACAGCGGGCGATCTTGCCGATGACCTCTGTGGAGATCTGCAGACTGCCGCCTTTAAGATCCATGTTCTGTAAATCCATTCTATGGCCCTCCATCCAAAATGAGCGAATGCCCATTTTATTTTATGCGTTCCATGCAAAGAGAGGATCCCTTTGCAAAACCTTTGATGTCATTATACCATTTTCTCCGGTTTTATACAACACCTTACTTTACTTCCACCACAGTAATATTCTGCGCAGTCACCTCGCTCTTGCTGAGCACGATGTCCCGTATCTGGGCCACCTGTGCCGCCGTCAGCGCGTCGCCGGAGGTCATCACGGTCAGGTCAGCCCGGCCGGACTGCAAAAAGCAGAGGCAGTCGGCAAAGCCTTTCGCCTTGACCAGCGTTTCTATCTCATTTTCTGCGTTGAGGTCTTCGAGGTTGGAAGTCAGCTGCTGGGTATAACCTTTTTTCTCCTCGGCGGAAAGGCCCGAGGTCTTGAGGGTCTTCTGGATCGTGTCCATCGCTTCATCGTGAGCTTTCTGGCGCTTGAGACGGGCTTCCTCAAAGAATTTCGCTCCTGCATCGTTGGCCACGCTGACGAGCTGGGCCTCCCCATAATTCTTGTTGGCACTGGATACCGCTTCAGCCTCCGTCATCAGCCCGTCGGTAACGGGTGCCGCCACAGGCTCACCCTCCACAGCCACCGCCGAGACGTTGACAGCCTCTTCATCCACGCCGATGCCGGTGCGGGCATACTGCCAGTTAAGGTATACCGCCACGACCAGCGCGGCCGCAAGGGTCAGCGCTGTGACCCTGCGTGTGTTTTTGGTGATAGCTCTCATTTGTGTCTCCTCCTTGCATAACTTATATTTCATCGCTGCAAAAAATCATTCCCGGCGCTGCTCTACGCAGATGCGGTTGGACGGGACATCCAGCAGCGCCCCCACCAGCTCGGTGATGCGGGCGGCGACCCGGACATCTCCCCCGCCCTCGCACACCACGGCCACCCCGCACACTCTGGGGGTGCAGACCGTTTGTGCCAGCGCGGTCCCGTCATCCAGCAGCACATGGGTCTGTTGTTCTTGGGTCTGTCCCGAGAGCGTGTCCAAAGCATAGATGGTCTCCTCTCCGCTTTCCAGTGTTACCATCACGGTAGTCTTTCCTGCGCCCTCTACCTGCGCGATGAGGTCGGAAAGCTGCTGCTCGAGCTGCTGGCGGTAGATGTTGTCATCCGCCGGGGCGGCGCTTGCTGCGGCGGTCTTCCCTGAAGGGGCGAACAGCTCCGACAGCAGGATGAGCAGCATGGCCGCCGCGCCCAGCAAGACCGCCAGCCGGGCGCGGTTTTCCTTCTGCGCGAGGTCCTTCAGCCGCGAAAAAAGCTCGTTGTTCATGGCACATCCTCCCCGCTGGGGCTGTTCCATTTGATGCATTCCGGTCCCAGCTGAAGCTGTCCTTCCAGCAGCGCTTCTATTGCCCGCTTCTGCGAGGCAGTGACGGCGTTCTGAGGGACGATCTGTACCTCAGCCGCTTCCACGCCCTCAGCGGTCCGGCTCAGAATGATATTCAGCCGAGCGAAACGCCCGCCTCGCTGAGACAGCGTTCTTCGAGCGTACGGGAGAGTTCTTCTGCCGTCTGTGCCAGAACAGCATCCTCCAGACTGCCTACCGAGACCGCCGGCACATGCGGCAGTTCCAATGCGGCAAACCGCGCCTTCGCGCCGGGCAGAGCATCCGCAAAGACTACTAGAATATATAGCCCCGCCACCGCTTTTATGCACTTCTGCCCCCAGCCCTGCCCGACAAAGCGGGAGAGCAGCTCGGCGCAGATACAGGCCGTACAGAAGACCGCCGCTGCCCGTTCCAGTGCCTGCATCATGAACCACCTCCTACGATGAACAGCAGGGCCACCCCTGCCGCCGCCAGCCCGAAGAAAAGCGCCACCACCGCTGCCATACAGCGCACTGCCTCGGCAAAACAGTCGAATAATGCGCGGCAGCGGGAGATGCCAGTGAGACTGCAGAGCAGGCTGCATCCCATCAGAAGAGCCAGCTGTATCATCAGTCCCAGATAGAGCGGCACGAACTCCGCACCCAGCACCGACAGAGCTGCCAGCCCCAGCCCGCTCTTGAGGAGCTGTATCCCCGCGAGGATGGATTCCGATGCACTGCTGAGAGTCTGCCCGATGATGGGGACGCTCCCCGCCAAAAGCTGGCCGGTACGGAGCGAAAAGCGGTCCAGCTGGAATGCCGCAGCCCTCTGCAGGCCCAGCAGAGCCACCAGAATTTTTCCGGCCCAGCCCAGCGCCTGACGGAGCGCACTGCCGACGCCCTTGCAGAAAATGCCGAGAG
>OJQN01000408.1_pt1 | contig 18053 bp, 16 predicted proteins | sample 1598881 | NCBI WGS metagenome assembly OJQN01 (sample SAMN03922512, study PRJEB24848) | human gut metagenome | isolation source: stool sample | host: Homo sapiens | place: Germany | collected 2010-02
ACATGTACAACTTTTTACTCATATTTATCAACTTAAATTAATTCCGCCAACGGGTAGTAGTCCATGTCGGTCTGTATGTTCGTTAGTGTCGGCCCGGTGTTGCGTTGTGGCTCCGTGGCGTGGCATTTTGCCTTGTCTCCCATGCTCCAAGCCTTATGCAAAGGTACGAATAAAATTGCAAACGGCAATGAAAAAACATGAAAAATGTTTCAATTCGGCATGTTGCGATGCAGTGGCGTTGCCAATTTCGGTTGTTTTCGCTGCTAATTTGTGCTGGTTTTCGGTATGTCCCGGTTTGTCGCCCAGCCGTGCCGGGCGTTTGCGGTGCTGCGGGCGGGGTGGAGGCGGTGTGGCTTGGCTGCGTCGTCGCCACATGGTGTGGCGCCATATGGTGTGAGTTTTTAGTCATATCGTGGCACTTTGCGCAACATGTTGAGCCACAGCCGGTTTGCTTTGCCTTGGTCATGGCTGTGCAGAACGGGCCGTTTTGGCTTGCCGTATGGGCCGTTTTGCACAGCCAAACGGGACGTCCTGTTTGGCAAAACGGCCCTGGCCGTACGGCTGCCGTTGCGTGTCGGTATATTTCGCGTTGCGCAGGTAGGCTCTCGCCCGGCCGTGGTGGCGTGCCGGCGCAGGCCTTGCGCAACAGACATATTTTGCCCGTGCGTGTTAAAAATACCGCGCATGATTATTTATTGTGGATTAAAATGTGTAACTTTGCAGCGGTTTTTAAGGTAACAACTCAATGCAAGACATCAGAAACATAGCAATCATTGCCCACGTTGACCACGGAAAGACAACGCTGGTGGACAAGATGATGCTCGCCGGAAACCTGTTCCGCGACGGGCAAGACCTCAGCGGGCAAGTGCTCGACAGCAACGACTTGGAGCGCGAGAGGGGCATAACAATCCTCTCGAAAAACGTCTCCATCAATTGGAAAGGAACGAAGATAAACATCATAGACACCCCGGGGCACTCGGACTTCGGCGGCGAGGTGGAGCGCGTGTTGAACATGGCCGACGGCTGTCTGCTGCTCGTCGACGCCTTTGAGGGCCCTATGCCGCAGACGAGGTTTGTGCTGCAGAAGGCCCTGCAGATAGGGCTGAAGCCCATAGTGGTGGTAAACAAGGTCGACAAACCCAACTGCCGCCCCGAAGAGGTGTACGAGATGGTGTTCGACCTGATGTTCTCGCTCAACGCCACCGAAGACCAGCTCGACTTCCCCGTGGTCTACGGCTCGGCCAAGAACGGCTGGATGGGCGAAGACTACAAGGAGCCCACGGGCGACATCAACTACCTTCTGGACAAGATTGTCGAGGTTATCCCGGCGCCGAAGGTGATTGAGGGCACGCCGCAAATGCTCATCACGTCGCTCGACTACTCCAACTATACAGGCCGCATTGCCGTGGGGCGCGTGCACCGCGGTGTGTTGCGCGAGGGCATGAATGTCACCATAGCCCACCGCGACGGCTCCATGGAGAAGACGCGCATCAAGGAGCTGCACACGTTTGAGGGCATGGGCCATGTGAAGGCGCCCGAAGTGGCCAGCGGCGACATCTGCGCCATCATCGGCCTTGAGCGTTTCGAGATTGGAGACACCATCTGCGACTTCGAGAATCCCGACCCGCTGCCGCCCATCGCCATCGACGAGCCTACCATGAGCATGCTGTTCACCATCAACGACTCGCCGTTCTTCGGCAAGGAAGGCAAGTTTGTCACCAGCCGCCACATCAACGACCGCCTGCAGAAGGAGCTCGAGAAGAACCTCGCCCTGCGCGTGCGCCAGTTTGAGGACAGCACCGACAAGTGGATAGTGAGCGGGCGCGGAGTGCTGCACCTGTCGGTATTGATAGAGACCATGCGCCGCGAGGGCTACGAACTGCAGGTGGGCCAGCCACAGGTGATATACAAAGAGATTGACGGTGTGAAGTGTGAGCCCATCGAGGAGCTTACCATCAACGTGCCCGAAGAGTTTGCAAGCAAGATGATTGACATGGTTACCAGGCGCAAGGGTGAGATGACTTCGATGGAGAGCCAGGCCGACCGGGTGAACATCGAGTTCGACGTGCCGTCGAGGGGCATCATCGGCCTGCGCACCAACGTGCTCACTGCAAGCCAGGGCGAGGCCATCATGGCCCACAGGTTCAAGGAATACCAGCCTTACAAGGGCGACATCAGCCGCCGCATCAACGGCTCGATGATTGCCATGGAGACGGGCACCGCCTATGCTTACTCTATCGACAAGCTGCAAGACCGCGGCAAGTTCTTCATCGACCCGGGCGAGGAGGTGTATGCCGGCGAGGTCGTAGGGGAGCACGTTCACGACAACGACCTCGTGGTGAACGTTACAAAGGCTAAGCAGCTGACGAACACCCGGGCCAGCGGTTCCGACGACAAGGCGCGCATAATACCCCGCACCGTGCTCTCGCTCGAGGAGGCCTTGGAGTACATCAAGGAGGATGAGCTGGTAGAGGTAACGCCGAAGAGCATGCGCATGCGCAAGATAATACTAGACCACAACGAGCGCAAGAAGAGCCAGAAGTCGTAAGGCTTTGGGCCAGGATATACGCGGCTGGATTGTTGCGGCACCGGTGCCGCAATGCGACAACAGGGCAAAGGCGGATTGGGGCATGGCTAGAGGCCGTGCGGCTCAGTTAGGCCTTTGCCCTTTTGCTTGCCATACGGTGGCCTTGCATGGCAACGTCGGCTGTGTTGGAAATGTATGGCATGGTGTCGGAAAACGCCGCCCGGCCATCCCCAACGGGGGTGGCCGGGCGGCGCTGTTGTTGTGGTTGAGGCCTATTCAGGGTAGGCCATGTTCTCGTCCTTTATGCAGTCGAGCACCTCGGTCAGGTATTTGCGGGCCTCCCACCGGGCCATCGGCAGGTCGTGGAGCAGCCAGTTGCCGCAGTCCTTGGGCGCGGCGCCGGGCACGTCGCCCTCGTACGATGCAACAAAGCCGAACGTACGGCGCATCAGGTCGACGATGTCGCGGCTCTCCAGGTCGCCTTTCATGAGCAGGTAGTTGCCCGTCAGGCATCCCATCGGCCCCCAATAGACTATACGGTCGCGCCATTCGGGGTCGTTCCTGAGGTATGTCGCGGCCAGATGCTCAATGGTATGCAGGGCGCCGGGGTGCATGGCGGGCTCCCTGTTGGGCTCTTTCATGCGTATGTCGAACGTGGTCACGGTCTCGCCGCCCACGTTGTCCTTGCGCGAAACGTATATGCCGCGCAGCAGGAGGTTGTGGTTGATTGTGAAACTTGGTATCTTGTCCATCTCAATAACGTTTTGGTGTGGTTGTGCTGTCTGTTGTCTGTTGCTGCCGCAAGTCACGATATGCTTTCCAACAGGGCCCTTGTCACGTGGAAAGAGCTGTCGGCCATGCGCTCCCAGAAGTCGAAGTACTGGCTTGCCTTGTCGTCTTTGAGCGGTATGTCGCTTATTATCCGGAAGCTGATGAACGGCACCCCGAATTGGTGGCAGGCCTGTGCTATGGCGGCAGACTCCATGTCTACGGCCATGGCCTCGGGGAAGTGGGCTACGATGGCGCGCATCTTGTCGCGCGAATCGACAAACCAGTCGCCCGTGACGATGAGCCCCGGCGTTATCTTCGTGCCGCAGTCGATGGCCGAGGCCGCCCGCAGCAGGGCTTTGTCAGAGGCAAACCGCGGCGGCATGCCAATTATCTGGCCGTACTGTTGGTCGCTGCCGCAGTAGGCGTCGTGGTAGCACAACTCTGTTGCCACCACCACTTCCTGCACGTTGAGGGCCGTCGAGGCACCGCCGGCCACGCCCGTCGAGATGACCACGTCGGGGCTGAAGGCGTTCACCATGTCTGTCGTCCACATGGCGGCGTTCACTTTTCCGATGCCGCACTGCACCATCACGACCTCGTTGCTGCCTATGGTGCCGGTGGTGTAAGTCTTGCCCCGCCGTGCCGTTTGCTTCACTTCGCCCAGCAGCGAGCACACCTGGGCGAACTCTTTGTCCATAGCTATGACTATGCCTATTCTCATTTTGTGTCTTGATTTGATGGTGCAAAGATAGCAAATAAATATGAATTATGTCTTTGAGGCCGATGTTATGCAATGCCATTTGGTGCTTTTTGAATTAAAAAACGTATCTTTGCACCCGTGAATTGAACCAATAATAAAAACAATTATATAGATGAAGACATTGAAACGATGCCTGCCCGATGTGTTGGCAGTGCTCTTGTTTGCGGTTCTTTCGTTCGCTTATTTCTTCCCGGCAGACACGGAAGGGCGCATCCTTTACCAGCATGACGCCTCGGCCGGGCGCGGTTCCGGCCAGGAGATTGCCGATTATCGTGCCCGCACGGGCGAGACCCCACGGTGGACCAACACCCTTTTCTGCGGCATGCCCACCTACCAAATCGCCCCGTCGTACGACAGTTCGGGCATCCTCTCGACCGTCGAGACGGCCTACCACCTGTGGCTTCCCGACTACGTATGGTATGTGTTTGCCTACCTGCTTGGCTTCTACATACTGCTGCGGGCCTTCAATTTCAGGCAGTCGCTGGCCGTTCTGGGCTCCATCGTATGGGCTTTCAGCAGTTACTTCTTCATAATCATAGCCGCAGGGCACATCTGGAAGGTGATGGCCCTGGCCTATCTGCCGCCGATGATTGCCGGTGTTGTGCTGGCCTACAGGGGCAAGCTGTTGTGGGGTTTCATACTCACGGCCTTGTTTGCCGGCCTTGAGGTGCACGCCAACCATGTGCAGATGACATACTACTACCTGTTTATCATCTTCTTCATGATAGTGGCTTTCCTCGTCGACGCCATACGGAAGCGCCGCATGGCGGCTTTCCTCAAGGCCACGGGTGTGTGTGCCGCCGCCGCCGTGCTGGGCATCTGCATGAACATCTCCAACCTTTACCACACGTGGGAATACTCGCATGAGTCGATGCGAGGAAAGAGCGAACTGGTCAAGGAGCATACGGCCAACCAGACAAGCAGCGGCCTCGACCGCGACTACATCACCCAGTGGAGCTACGGGGTGGGCGAGACGTGGACCCTGCTCGTGCCCAACGCCAAGGGCGGGGCGTCGGTACCGCTGAGCCTCAACGAGACGGCCATGGAGCACGCCGACAACAACTACGTGCAGATATACCAGCAACTGGGGCAGTACTGGGGCGAGCAGCCCGGCACGAGCGGCCCGGTCTATGTGGGCGCCTTCGTGCTGATGCTGTTCATCCTCGGCCTGTTCATCGTCAAGGGGCCCATGAAGTGGGCCTTGCTTGCCTCGACCGTGCTCTCCGTGCTGCTGTCGTGGGGCCACAACTTCATGTGGTTCACCAACCTGTTCATAGACTATGTACCCATGTACGCCAAGTTCCGCACGGTGGCCTCGATACTCGTCATTGCCGAGTTCACCATCCCGCTGCTGGCCATGCTGGCGCTGAAGAGGCTTGTCGACGAGCCCGAGCTGCTCACGAAGAAGATAAAGCTCGTCTACGTGAGCTTCGGCCTGACGGGCGGCATGGCCCTGCTGTTCGCGCTGATGCCGGGCCTTTTCTTCCCCGAATACGTCTCGTCGTCGGAGATGCAGGCCATGTCGCAGATTCCCGCCGACCAGTTGCAGCCACTGCTGGCCAACCTCACCGAGATGCGGAAGGCCATTTTCACTGCCGACTGCTGGCGGTCGTTCTGGATTGTGGTGGCCGGCACGCTGCTGTTGCTGCTCTTCAAGGCGCGCAAGCTTAAGGCTTCCTACATGGTCGGGGCCGTCACGGTGCTCTGCCTTATTGACATGTGGCAGGTAAACAAGCGCTACCTGCACGACGATATGTTTGTCGACGCCAGCGTGCGCACCGCCCCGGTGGAGATGACGCAGACCGAGCAGCAGATACTTCAGGACAAGCAGCTCTACTACCGCGTGCTCAACCTTGCCACGAACACGTTCAACGAGAACGAGACATCGTATTACCTGAAGAGCGTAGGCGGCTACCACGCCGCCAAGCTGCGCCGTTACCAGGAGCTGATAGAGGCATACATCTCGCCCGAGATGCAGAAGCTGTTTGCGGCCGTGGCCGAGAATGCAGGCGACATGACGCGAATCAACGGCGACAGCATATTCCCCGTGCTCAACATGCTCAACGCCAAGTACTTCATAATGCCGCTGCAGTCGGGGCAGACCGTGCCGCTGCTAAACCCCTATGTCTATGGCAATGCATGGTTTGTTGACAAGGTAAGCTATGTCGACAACGCCAACCAAGAGCTCGAAATGGTGGGTAAGGTAAGCCTGCGCCACGAGGCTGTGGCCGACAAGAAGTTTGCCGACTGCCTCGGGCAGAGCCAGACGCAAGACAGCACGAGCGTTGTCAGGCTCACCGCTTACGATGCCACTAAGCTGACCTACGACGTCAACTCGTCGAAGGGCGGCGTTATAGTGTTCTCCGACATATATTACCCGGGCTGGACGGCCACTGTCGACGGTCAGGAGGTAGAGGTAGGGCGTGTCAACTACGTGCTGCGCGCCATCAATGTCAAGCCCGGCCGCCACACCGTCGAGCTGAAGTTCTTCCCCAGGTCGGTCGATGCCACCGAGACAATAGCCTATGCGGCATACGCCATACTTGCCGTAGTGGTGCTTTTGCTCGTTTATCTCGAGTGGCGCAAGCGCCGCAAGGGCGGGCCGGCCGCAGAAGGGTAAGGCGGTTGTGACATATCGATGGCCGGATGGCTGTTGCCGGGCTGTTGCGCAAGGGCGCATGGCCGGCGGCGCCCATCCGGCTTCTTTGTTGCGTGCGGGCGTCGTTTATGCCGTGTGGGCAGGGCCTGCCGTCCGTCAGCGGGCTTGCTAACGGGCGCCGGGCGGTTGCTGTCCGATTTCCCGACATTAGGTATGCCGCCTTGCCGTAGATGCCGTATGGTGTTGCGGCATGGGCCGTTTCAGGGTGCAAAAAGGGCCGTTCCGGAGTGTGGAACGGCCCTTTTTGCGAGGCTATTCGGCCCTGCAGCCCAAGTGGCTGGCGCCCAGATGGTTGGCAGTGGGGCGCAGAAAGGGGGGCCAATGGTAAAAAAATGCTACTCTGTGGATGCGGTTGCCCGCGGCTTGCGCTTCTTTTCGCGCAGGTAAGCCCGTTGCCCGTAGACGGCCACGACCACGAAGCACACCAGCGGCACGGCAAACGACGTGTTGGTGGCAGGCACTCCGGCCACGGTGAAGCCCGCGTCGATGAGTGCCGCCTGCAGCGGCGGGAACACCGAACCGCCCAGTATCGACATTATCAGGCCTGCCCCGCCAATCTTCACATTGTCGCTCAGGCCGCGCAGGGCTATGCCGTAGATGGTGGGGAACATGAGCGACATGCACCCGCTGACGGCCACGAGGCAGTAGAGCCCGCGCCGGTCGGTGAACAGGATGACGCCGCAGACGGCCACCACGGCCACCACGGCGAGCACCGTGAGCAGGCGACCGGGACTGACGTACCTGAGGAACCACGTGCATACAAAGCGGCTGCACGTGAACAGCACCAAGGCCGCTATGTTGAACTTCTGCGACAGTATCTCGGCAGCATGCTCCTCCATGCCCTCGCCCATGAGCACGTGGGTGCCGTATTGTATGATGAATGTCCAGCACATCACCTGTGCCCCGATGTAAAAAAACTGCGCCACCACGCCCTCGCGGTAGTTGCGCGCACGCGCCAGCTCGGCCAGCGAGGTGCGCAGGCTCTTGTCTGTGGGCGCGTCGCCGTCCTTGGGCATCTTGGTCAGGCGTATCAGTATGAGCAGCGCTATGACCACGATGCCAATGAAGAGGTAGGGCTGTATGAGCACGTCGAGGTCTTGCTCCTTCAGCATGTTGAACTCCTCGTCGGGCAGCGTCAGCCGTTCAGCCGTGGGCATGGGGTTCATCCGCGCCTGGACAAAGGCCATGGCAACATACATTCCGGCCAGTGCGCCTATCGGGTTGAAAGCCTGCGCCATGTTGAGGCGCCGCGTTGCCGTCTCCTCGCTGCCCATGCAATAGATGTAGGGGTTGCAGCTGGTTTCGAGAAACGACAGGCCGCACGTCATCACGAAGTAGGCCAGCAGGAACGGGGCGTACACCCCCATGGCCTTGGCCGGGAAGAACAGCAGTGCCCCGGCGGCATACAGCGACAGCCCCACGAGCACTCCGGCCTTGAACGAATACCGCCTTATGAACATGGCGGCAGGGAACGCCATCACGAAATAGCCCAGGTAGAAGGCCACCTGCACCATTGCGCCCTCGGTGACGCTCATCCTGAATATCTTTGAGAAGGCCTTGACCATGGGGCTTGTCACGTCGTTGGCAAAGCCCCATAGGGCGAAGCAGGCTGTGATTGCCGCGAAAGGCAGCAGGAAACTGGCGCCGTTTTTGGTGAAAAGTCCGTCGGCCGGCCTTTTCGCGCCGTTGTCATCTTTGTTTGAGTAGTGTTTGTTAGTTTGCATATAAATAGATTCTTAAACGATGTAGCCGGCACGGGCGCTTGCCCATGCCGGCTGTCTGTCATAATTGCTTTATGGCTTTTTCGATGCTTTTCCGGTCAAACTGCCCTTCCTTGAAGAGCATGAGCGTCTTCAGTTCGGTGGGCCCGTTGACGTCGGCTGTGGCGTTTATCGTCTCGGCGAACCGCGTTTCGGGGTGCAACCCCTCGGTCCTGACGTATTCCACCTTGCCCCATCCCTTGATGGGTACGAGCGCCAGCGAGTGGCGTCCGTTGTATATGGTGTAGGCTTTCAGCCCGTTTTTCAGGCTTATCGTGGCCTCCTTTATCGGCGTGTCGCGCTCGGGCAGGGCGTAGTGGCCCAGCCTCAGTGTCGTGGGCGTGGCGCAGCCGGTCACCGAGTCGGAGCGCATCATGCCGTCGGGCAGCGTCTTGTCGGCCAGGCTCATGGTGAAACGCTTGTCGCTCTGCAGCCACACCGTGCGGTGAAGCGTGCCGTCGGCATATCCCGTGGTGGTGTATCGGCGCATAGGCTCCCACTGCCCCTTGGCGTTCTTCACCACGTATGCCATGGCCACCTCGCCGTTCTTGCCGTCGGCCATCCACGGGAACAGCGTGTTGTAGGCCAGTCTGTTGTATTGCTCCGAGCCGCGGAACTTCTCAGCACCGCGCCGTTCGGTGTCGTAGTCGCAGAAGGCCCTCGTCTCAGCTGCGCCGCTGTTGGCGTAGTTGGTTATCAGCATCTTCGGCCCGGGCAGCCACAGGTTGTCCACCTCGCCGGCCTTCATGCCGGCCCAGAAGCCCTCGTTCTCGGTGTCGCTCCAGTAAGGGTGGCTCTCGGGGAGCATCAGCGGGAGGAACGCCTTGGCGCACCAGTAGACGCTTCCGCGGCAGCTGTAGCCTTGGAGCACGGGGTCGAAGAGGCCGTAGAAGCCCGGTGTGGGCACTCCGTCGGCATAGATGAAGTCGGGGTTCTGCAGGAACTGCAGCAGACAGCCGGAGGCTATGCGTCGCATCCAGCCGTAGTTTATGCCATCGCCCCATGCCAATGGCGCCGCGGCGGCAAAGCGGTACATGTTGCTCCGGCCCCACATGGGCATGTGTCCGTCGCGCCCGAACATGCGCGGATAGCTGCGGTACATCTCGGCGAAGTTCTTTTCAAACTGCGCCGCCAGCTCCGGGTAGTGCTCGCGGCCGAAGAACCGGGCCCAGAGCTCGCCGTAGAGCTGGTATGCCCACATCGAGTAGAAGTCGTAGTTGGGGTGGTCGAGATACCAGCCGTCGCCGCGGTAGTCGCCTTGTAGCAGGCGTACGTACTTCACGAGCAGCGAGTCGTTGACCTCGTAACCCTTCGACTTGAAGAACGACATGGGGAAAACGTTGAAGAAGCGCCAGTTTTGCGGTATGGTCGGGCCGTCGGCATAGCTCTCTATCATAGAGTATAGCGAGTCGCGGGTGGCCTTGGGCAGCGGTTCCCAGAGCACGTCGCCACAGATGAAGAGCGATATGCCCAGCGCGCCGAACTCCACCAAGTCCTGGCACGGGCCGCGGTTGCCGCGGTGCGCAACATACTGCTTGCTGTCCGGGTCGACGAGCAGTGACAGTTGCCGGCGGTAGTAGTCGGCCAGCCGTATGCCGTTGATGGTCAGCGTAGAGTCTTCGCGCAGCAGCGGCGAAGCCAGGAACAGGGTGCGGCACATGCCTTCGAGCGTTGCCCCGCGCACGCGGCTGTTGTCTTTCGGATAGCACACGTTGCCCAGCCGGTCGAAGTACATCGGGTCGTCAAGCGAGCGTATGTGGCCGAAAGCGCCTTCGAGCAAGTATTTGTCGGCTTCTATCCAGTGTCGGCGCGTCATGCCCGTATAAGGGCTGAGCTTGCTGTCGGGGTTGTCTACTTTAAACACATTGCCGGCTCCCATGGCCGACAGCGTGGTGGCTATGGCCAGCGACAAGGTGAGGAAAAATGCTTTATTCATTGTCTTGAGTCATTGGTTGTCATGCAGGTGTGCGCCTTGTCATCCCGTTGGCGGCTTCTGTCGGCAACGGCATGCCTGTGGCGTTACAACTGCAAAAATACTAATTTTTGGTGCAATATGCGGCCCTTTCTGTAGGATAATTTGCCAAAGCATAGAGTGGTGGCCACATTTAGACCAATGTGGCGGGGCGTTGTGGCGTGTGTGGCGCTGCTGAATTTCGTTTACAAACAGTCTCGTGAGAATGCTGTCAGCGCATCCGTCGGCCGGTGGCAACGCTTTTGCGCCGTTGTGGCGTGTGCAATTGCAACCCCTTGTCCTGCATTTGTTTATGCGTGCTGATGGCTTGCCTGTGCAATGAAAATGGCTGTCGTGGCCCCCCGGGGCAACGCCATGCCCCGGCCAAACGGCACGTTTTAGTCCCTCGAGGGCTTGCTTAGGCAGGGCTATGCCGTGTTGCCGAGCTTCCAATGAGGGCCGTTCGGCATCGCTATATATGCCGTTCGGCGTTGCCATCAGTGCCGTTTGCCAATCCGACACGGCCCGTTCTGGTGGTTAGCGCATTTTTCTCGCTTTCCCCATTCACAAAGCATTGATATTCAACGATATTGTAAAGCCTTGTATCGTGATACAAATCCCTGACGGGACAAAAACGGGACAAAACCACTGGAAAATAAAATCAAGAACGCTCTTTGTCGGACATCCCTTGCCGTGAATACCCTTTCACGACACAAAGGTACGCTTTTGTCCCGTGAATACCAAGCATAAACCCATAAATTTACTACAAATATGCTGTCAGACAATACTTTCTGCGGAATTGGGCATTTTGAGATAGATACATCAAATATCGGGACTCTGCATCTTCGATTTGGTGTAAAATTCCTGTTAAAATCTGTTTAACGGCATTTGTACACTATGATTACTTTGCCGTTGGACAATGCGTATCGAAAGTGTACAAGCTCTTTGCCGCTTTTGTGGCATCTGAATGTATGCCTAATCAGGATGTTACCTAAGTAATGTGACACGGAACAGTAGCCGGACAATGCGACAAGCGTCATATTGTACAATGTATGAAATTCGCTGATTTTCAAATCATTAAAGAGCTATAATGCAGGCAATTATATCGTCCTTTTTTAGCTGAATTACAAATCAAACCATATACATTTGCGACCGAAATTGATTAACAAGGCAATAAAATACAACGGTTATGACGGAAAACAAAAACTCAAAAATGAACCTCGAACAGGAGCGCAGGATTGCGGAACTCCAAGAACGGGTGAACAGACTGGAGAACCTTTGCTATGCGGCCAAGGAAATATTGAATTTAGAGGAAGCGGCAACCTTTCTCGGTATTGCCAAAAGCACCCTTTACAAGATGACCCACTTGAACCAACTGCCGTACTTCAAGCCGTCCGGAAAACTCATCTTTTTTGAGAAGAAGAAACTCATTGAGTGGGTACGCGGCGCAAAGTCCATGTCCGTTGAAGAAATCAAGGAGGAAGCAGCCGCCAAGATTATGGAAATGAACGAAAGGCAGTAAAGCATTATTATTCACACTAAAATCAAAATAAAATGGAACAGACTAAGAACATGGAACAGACCGGAGCAGCTTCGGCCATCCACATCGAGAAAAAGAACGAGAACAGAAAACGTGAGGCAAGCGGAAAGGATGTACAAGCTATCCGCTCGTTTTTAGAAAGTCTGAGTGTTTACGAGGCGGACGCATTGCGTGTGGGCATTGCCATTGCAGACGGTAAAACCACCGCGGAAAACATTTCATCGGATGACCGCCTTGCGCTCAACCGTTATCTCAACAGCGGAAAGGACAACGAACGGATGACTGCGGACAATGCGCAGGCACATCGGTTGAACCGTGCGTTTCAACTATTGGAGCGTGTAGCGGAGTTTTGCGACAAGCGGCAATTAGTAACGGTGAATAGGTCGTTGCTATCCATCGCCGTGGATGCGGCGGACATCAGCCGAGCCGTTTCCTCACTTGACAAGCGTCCAGCACCGGGGCAACCGTTCCCCAATAGCACAGGCATCAGTGGCGCAGGAAAGTAACCGTATGCGGTTGGAAAATTCAAATGACCGATGAAAATCCACTATGGATATGGCTGCATCCCGTTCCTTTTTTTCCCTTATTTCGGATTGGAACACATTTAGTAACGGGTGTTGCTTATCAGCGAAACAGTTTTACGCTTGCGCATTACACAAAAGGATGAAGCCGTGCAGGGAACAACGAAAAACTAACAGTCAATTCCGTACATACTTTTGTACGGCTTCATTCCATTCTTACAACAGAAGCATCACATTTATAGAAACAAAATTTTATGGACAAGGAAAAATACAGTTTCTTGAACCCGAAAGGGATTGAAACTTTTGCGTTCATCTTTTCGGGCAATGCACTACAATGGTTGCACGGAACAACAACCGATGACAACGGCAGGAAAATCGGCAACTTCACATTGTTTGGCGACCTCTTGGCAAGGATGGCTCTTGCGGACGGTACGGCCAAAGGTTTCCACAGACCGCTCACGCTGTCAGTCGGTCAGGCGCAGTATTCCGAAGAACAGCTTTCAACACAATGGAGCATGGGCAGGAAGCGCATCCGCCGCCTGTTGGACGAACTGGCAAGACTGGAACTCATAGACACCTCCCGTTCAAGGGTTGCGTCCGTGATGACTTTTCCATGCCTCCTGCAATGGATGACAAAGGATGGCAGCGTAGTTTCTAATCCGTTCATCCACAAACAAAGGGAAAGAATAGAACCGCTCTGAATGGTGGCAAACGGGCAGACTGGCTGATTTCCCGCTTTCCCGTTGTTCTCCAATCCGGCAAATCATCCGGCACACATAAGGCTTTCCGATGGCTAACGTAAGGGATGAATGGCGTGGAGCGTCAGCGTTGAGTTGCGAGATATGCCGAGGTATTACCGCCTTCGGACGGTATTACCACGACACTCTCGCAACGGTCTGGCAGCCCGTTGTCCTTGCCGCTCGCAGGCTCGCACCATCCCTTTTGTAGATACCGTATTATTCCATTTTAAGAACTTTTGTTTATGGCATATGAAGAAGATACTTCCAAGCAGCAATCCGAACAGGAAAAGCCTGTTGTAAGGCGTGACAAGGTGGTGGTCACCAAAGTCACGGAACAGGAGCTTACACAAATCAAAAGCACCGCCAACCAATGCGGCATGACCCGCAGCGACTTCATCCGTGCAAGGGCACTCGGCTATAAGCCAAGATTGAGGCTTTCCGATGCGGAATTGGATGGTTTGCGCCAGCTTGCGGCTTGCAGGACGGACATGGTGAACTTCGCCAACGCCCTGCATGGTTTGAGCGACAATGAGAAGGTAAAACTTTTCCGGCACCAGCCGACCATGCTTGACTGGTACGAGAAAGTGGCATATGTCACGAACCGTGTCACCGACTTCTTGCAGTCCGCACAGACGGCCAACAGCTATCCGGCAGGAACAACAAACGAAAATGCAAAGGAGGACTAAGCATGATAGCCAAGGCAAAGGCCGTAGCCCACGGCATTAGGGCAATGCTGTATGTGTCTGGTGAATCGAGGAACAAGAAGCATCCCGAAAGGATAATCCGTATCTGCGACAACTTCATGCCGCAGGGAATGGACGCGACAGGCATTTTTACGGAAATGAAGTTTGCCACGATGAACCATCCGAACATCAAGAACAATATCATTCGCATGGAGATAAGCCCGGCGATGGAGCATACCGAAAACTTCACTTTGGATGATTGGCGGGAACTGTGGCATGACTTCGCCGCCGCTTTCGACATGCAGGAAATCCGAGACAAGGACGGCAAGGTGGTTTCCGAGCAGACAAACATATCGGGCAGCAAGTCATCCGTATGGCTGCATGAGGAATCCGACAGCAGAATACCCCATCTTCATGCCATCGTCAGCCGGATGGACGAAAACGGGAACATCAACAACGACCACGCCATACACCTCCGCGCACAACGGGCGGCGGAAATGATAGCCCGGCAAAGGGGATGGACTACGGCACAACACATACACGAAACCAACATCCCGAAAGTCAGTGCCGACTGCATGGAAGTCTTGCGCGAACTTGACAACTGGTCATGGGACGGCTACCAAGAAAGGCTTGCCGCCAAAGGTTACGAGTTATATTTGCGGAAAGATAAGAAAGATGTCATTCGTGGCTATGTGCTTCTTAAAGGCAACACGAAATTCAAGGCATCGGAACTTGGAAAGGGACGCAACCTGACCGCATCACGCATCAGGCAGACATGGGAAAAGCTACATTCCGGCAATGAGCAACAAGTCCGTCCGGCAACCAAACAGCCAGTTGTACCGACACCGAAACCATCCGTTCTTAATGGTACGGAACATAGGTCACAGCCATTTGTACAACATCGTAATCCTATATTCGAGGATTATACCACTTATAAACCCAATCACCAGCCCACAGAGTTTGAATATGACGGCGAGACCTATAAGCGTTATCTTCCAGACAAGGTGCTTGACTTCTTCAACTATGAGTTCGACTATCTGGAACTGGCCAACTGGCAAGCCCTGCAAAACCTTGCGATGGCTTACTTCACTTTGATAGCATCACCCTACGAGGTGACATCGGGCGGCGGTGGCGGCGGTTCGCAGTCTGACTTGAAATGGGGGCGTGACCCGAAAGAGGATGAGATAGAGTTTGCCCGTAGATGTGCGCAGGCCGCTTCAAAGAGAATCGGCAGACATTCCAAAGGCGGAATAAAACGTAAATAAAAAACTAAATAACAGAAATGCAATGAAACAACCCGATACGGCAGCACTCCGTGAGAGGCTTGCCAATTATACACCCGAAGATGAGTTGGAACAGGATAAGCAGGAACTTGACGGACTGACTCAGGAAGTCAACTGCCAGCTAATCGAGTTTCGCAATCTGCTGAAAGAAATCAATGCGCTCAAGGAAGAACTGCACGGCATACACGGTAGTTTGAAGCATACCGTCCAACGTGAACGAACTGCCTTCAATGCCTTGGTTGCGGCAAAAGACAGTGCGGACAATATCATGGACGGCATCAACCGTGCCATTGTCAAAGCAGAACAGCACACCGTCATCCGTGCCAAAATCGGTACCGATGAACTGGCGAAAGTGCATCAATGTACAGCCGACCATATCAAGACCGAAGAAGAACTGTTGGAGAAGCACTGTAAGAAAATGGCCAAACGCCTCCAAAGCAATGAAGGCATTTGGCTTTCTACACCGTGGCTCATATTCGTGGTGATAGTTTTGTCTGTAAGTTATCTTGCCGTAATTTTATGGGCTATATACAAAAGATGAGTTACACACTTTTACTTTCCCAATGATTTGAACATTTTGGTAATGCACCGCTTCTTTTGTTCCATATTGGGATGGACGTAAAGGTTGAGCGTAGTTGAAATGTTTGAATGACCCAACAATACGCTGACAGTTTTATAGTCACATCCGGCTTCAATACAACGGGTGGCGAAGCTGTGCCGCAGACCGTGATATTTCAGTTTGGGGATGTCGAGCTTCGCCATCAAACCATTGTAATAGTTACGATACGTGCGTGGTTCTGTTGGACGCTCATCATTAGTAAGCACATAAAAATCTTCATTGACCACCTTTTTCAACGGTTTAATCATAGACAACAACTCCTTGCTCATAGGAATTTCGCGGCAGGAGTTTTTTGTTTTGGGTGTGTTGATGACCAACTCCGTATGCTTTTTCTCACCCTCAATGATATAGATGCGTTCAATCGTGCGACTGACCGTTATTGTTCCATCTGCCACATTGATGTCGCTCCACTTCAAAGCGCATATTTCTCCAATGCGCAGCCCTGTACTAAGGCTGATATAAATTCCCAACCCAGTAAAGGTAAAGTGGCTCTGAATGTAGTTCAGAATCTTTCGGTGATTGGCGACAGACAGCACTTCCAGTTCCTTGCTGGTGGAGGTCGTGGGGTATTTTATATCCCATTCGTAGTAAGTCATCCATTCATTTTTAACTCCGAACTTCATCACCATTTTAAGGACTATCAGAATGTCCTTTACTGTTTTGACACTTAGGCCGTTTCCTAACTTTTGCAAGACGAATGCCTGCACTGCCTGTTCGTGGAGTGAATCACCGTCCCCGAAATATGGGAGGACGTGGTTCTCCAAGATTAACACATAAGCCGCCATCGTGGACTGCTTTACATAAGGCCGCTTGTACTCTTTCCAAGCTGCCGCAATTTCTCTAACTGTTTTATGAATCATGATTTCTAAATAATTGGTTCTTATAATTAGAGAAATATAGTGTGGTTAGTTCCGGCTTTGAGATTTCCGGAGTTCAGTAGAGAGTGGAAAAGGCACAAACTATCAGAGATTTGTTCATTCTATTCAGGAGGTACTCCTTCTTCTTCAAAAAAGGAATTCTACAATGGAAATATTCCATTTATACGTTCTGGAGAATTACATAAGGACAAAACAGAATTGTTCATAACAGAAGATGGCTTAAATAGTTCCGCTGCAAAATTGGTGGAAATAGGCGACTTGTTATTAGCTTTATATGGAGCTACAAGTGGGGATATTGCTATAAGTAAAATCAAAGGAGCTATAAATCAAGCAATACTTTGTATTAGGACTAAACAAAACAAGAAATTTATAGAATCTGTTTGGAATAAGCATGTTGAAAGATTACTCCAAACATATTTGCAAGGAGGTCAAGGTAACTTATCCGCTGACATCGTCAAGAACATTCCATTCTATTTTGCGGACTTGGAAGAACAGGATAAATTAGCAAACTTCATTTCTTTGCTGGACGAGCGCATTTCTACTCAGAACAAAATCATTGAGAAATTAGAAACCTTAATTAAGGGAATTGTTGAAACTGTTATTTCTTCGCAAAAGCCTAATACACTTATTAAAAATTGCCTCGAATGCAATTCATCCACATTGCAGGAAAGCCAAGTTGCAGAAACTGGAACTTTCCCTGTTTATGGAGCAACGGATATTAGTGGTTACACAGAAACAGCAGGTATAAATGGGGAATCTATTTTGATAATCAAAGATGGTTCAGGTGTTGGTACAGTTAAGTTTGTGAGCGGAGAATACAGTTACATCGGAACTCTCAACAGCCTAACAGCAAAAGATGGATATTGCTTAAAGTACATCTACTTTGCCTTGCAAAGATTTAGTTTTGAGCCATATAAAACAGGAATGGCAATACCACACATTTATTTTAAGGATTATGGTAAAGCTAAAATTTACTGTCCATCCTTTAGTTTGCAAACATTGATTGCTCAAAAACTTTCCCTTATAGAGAATAAAATGGAGGTGGAAAAGCGAATAATTTTATGCTATCAACTGCAAAGATCTTATCTACTTTCACGAATGTTTATATAAACATCTGTGACAATAAAAACTCTTTTTGCTTCTGCAACTTCATTTGGAATATTACTTCATTTTCCAATTTTTCAGACAAAGTAGATAGCATTTTTGCAATTTCATCCTGTTTGACAGGATAAGGAACAGGGCATGGAATGTGATTTATAGAGGGTGTAAACTAAACTGTGTCAAGCTACAATAAAAGTAGTTTAACACAGTTTTTATATTATGGACAACTTAGAAATTGATTACAAGAAAGCAGCTCAGCA
>OJQN01000413.1_pt1 | contig 17871 bp, 10 predicted proteins | sample 1598881 | NCBI WGS metagenome assembly OJQN01 (sample SAMN03922512, study PRJEB24848) | human gut metagenome | isolation source: stool sample | host: Homo sapiens | place: Germany | collected 2010-02
CAAGGACCCTCTGATTAACAGTCAGATGCTCTAACCGACTGAGCTAAGGAAGAATATGCATTCAATTTTTTTCGCTCTTCCTCTTGGACTTGAACCAAGGACCCTCTGATTAACAGTCAGATGCTCTAACCGACTGAGCTAAGGAAGAATGTTGTTTTTTCTCAAATGCGCTGCAAAAGTAATAGGATATTTTGAAATATGCAATATCTTTGCAAAAAAAATATCGAAGATGGATAAAATAATTGGGTTGGGCAATGCTTTGGTCGATGCGCTGGCAATCATTGAAGATGATAATATTTTGACGGAGATGCAGCTTCCGAAAGGAAGCATGACGCTGATTGATGAAGATAAGTTCTTGAAAATTAGTGAGTATTTCAGCCGGATGAAGACGCACCTGGCTAACGGAGGTTCTGCCGGAAACGCAATTCGGGCAATGGCATGCCTTGGTGCGGGTACGGGATTCATCGGAAAAGTAAGCAATGACTTTTACGGTAACTTTTTCCGGGATAGCCTGCTGGAACGTGGGACAGAGGCGAATTTATTGCTTTCCACTACCCTTCCGTCCGGTGTAGCCTCTACTTTCATTTCTCCTGATGGGGAGCGTACTTTCGGCACTTATTTGGGGGCGGCTTCTACATTGAAGGCGGAAGATCTTTCGCTGGATATGTTCAAAGGATATGCTTACCTATTTATAGAGGGGTATCTGGTGCAAGACCATGATATGATTCTCCGTGCCATTGAGCTGGCTAAAGAGGCCGGCTTACAAGTATGTTTGGACATGGCGAGCTACAATATAGTAGAAGGAGACCTTGAATTTTTCTCTCTGTTGGTCAACAAATATGTGGATATTGTTTTTGCCAATGAGGAAGAGGCAAAGGCCTTTACGGGTAAGGAACCGGAGGAAGCATTGGACATCATTGCCAAAATGTGTAGCATAGCCATTGTAAAGGTGGGTGCCCGTGGTTCTCTGATTCGCAAAGGTACAGAGATGGTGCAGGTACAAGCGGCTCCGGTAGAGAAAGTGGTGGACACTACAGGAGCTGGCGACTATTTTGCGGCAGGTTTCTTGTATGGACTGACGTGTGGCTACTCGCTGGAGAAATGTGGCAAGATAGGCTCCCTTCTCTCCAAAGATGTGATACAAGTGGTGGGTACGGAGCTTCAGGCTGCACAATGGGAAAAAATCAAGGAAGAAATTTTATTAATTAATTAATGTGCTGATGTGCCAATGTGCTAATTGGCTGCGCAATATTTGTTTCGCTATTACGCTGCAGGTTATTAGCACATTGGCACATTGGCATATTAGCACATTATCATAATTATGAGAAGAATTTTAAAGATACGCTGGATGGTTACCTTGCTGATTGTAGCGGGAGCCGTTTGTTTTTGGGGATTCAAGAGTGGTGATAGCCGCAGTTTCCAAATAGCAAAGAATCTGGATATATTCAATTCCATTGTGAAAGAGTTGGATATGTTCTACGTGGATACGATTGATCCGAACAAGACTATCCGTGAAGGCATTGATGCCATGCTCTACTCGCTGGATCCCTACACGGAGTATTATCCGGAAGATGACCAAAGCGAATTGGAGCAGATGCTGAAGAATTCCTATGGTGGTATAGGTTCTGTGATTACTTGGAATCCGAAACTGAAACGTTCCATGATATCTGAGCCATACGAGAATATGCCTGCTGCCGATGTAGGCCTGAAAGCCGGAGATATTTTGATGGAAATTGACGGAAAAGACCTTGCCGGAAAGAACAACCAGGAAGTCAGCGAGATGCTTCGCGGACAAGTGGGTACCAGCTTCAAGCTGAAAGTGCAACGTCCCGGTACAGAGAAACCGTTGGATTTCGACATTGTGCGCCGTTCCATCCAATTGCCGTTCATACCTTATTATACGGTGCTGGATAATAATATAGGTTATATCAATCTCAGCACCTTCTCGGGGAATCCTTCCAAGGAGTTCAAGCAGGCTTTTCTGGACTTGAAGAAGCGGGGGATGACTTCGTTGGTGATTGACTTGCGGAACAATGGGGGTGGCTTGCTGGATGAGTCTATAGAGATAGCCAACTTCTTTCTGCCTCGCGGAAAAACACTTGTGACGACAAAGGGTAAGATTAAGCAAGCCAGCAATACCTACAAGACATTGCGTGAACCGTTGGATTTGGAAATTCCTTTGGCTGTTCTGGTCAATGGCGGAACGGCTTCTTCGTCAGAAATCCTTGCGGGCTCTTTGCAGGACCTTGACCGTGCGGTCATTATCGGTAACCGTACTTTCGGTAAGGGATTGGTGCAGACCACCCGTCCGTTACCATACGGTGGTACCATGAAGCTGACGACTTCCAAATATTATATTCCCAGCGGCCGTTGTGTGCAGGCTATCGACTACAAGCACCGGAATGAGGACGGCAGTGTGGGACGTATTCCGGACAGCCTTACTACCGTGTTCCATACGGCTGCCGGACGTGAAGTGCGTGATGGCGGAGGCGTGACTCCGGACATTGCGGTGAAGCAGGAGAAGCTGCCCAACATTCTGTTCTATCTTGTCAATGACAATCTTATTTTCAATTATGCAACGGACTATTGCCTGAAACATCCTACCATCCCTTCAGCAGAGAAGTTTGAAATTACAGATGCCGATTATGCGGACTTCAAGGCGATGGTGAAGAAGGCGGACTTCAAATACGACCAACAGACAGAGAAGATGCTGAAGAACCTGAAGGAGATGGCCGAATTTGAGGGCTATCTGACTGATGCTTCGAAAGAGTTTGAAGCGCTGGAGAAAAAATTGTCGCATAATCTGGACCGTGACCTTGACCATTTCTCCAAGGACATCAAGGGCATGATTGCGGTAGAAATCATCAAGCGTTATTATTTCCAGCGTGGAAGCATTATCCAGCAGTTGAAAGATGATGATGACTTGAAAGAGGCTGTAAAGATACTGACTGCTCCGGCAAAATACAAGGAAATGTTGAGTGCTCCGACAGTGACGTCAATGTCTCTGCAACAAAGAAAGGAGGCAGCCCCGGTTTTTCTGAGTACCGCTACGAGAGCAAATGAGCATGTTTATGATGAAATAGTATAAGGGCATTCTTAAGAGGGTTCTTTTATTTGCTCCTTAATTTATACCGGATAGTCTCTGTATAAGCCTTTTATGCACGGCTATCCGGTTAAGTTGTTTGTAGGGTATTAACTTGTTTTATATTTTTGCAGGTGATAATGAAAATATTGACAAGGTTATGAAACGATTGAATTCTCTGAAAGTATGGCTGTCTGTGGTATTGTTGCTTTGCTTCTCTCTTTCCGGACAAGCCCAGTTCCTGCGCACTTCCTACTTTATGGAAGGAAGTAACCAGCGTATGCAGCTCAATCCGGCCTTGATGCCGGGACGCGGTTATCTGAATATTCCCGTGATAGGTTCGTTGAATGCTACCGTCAACTCCAGTTCCCTGGGGTATAGGGATATTATGGACATTATTGAGAACAGTGATGACAGCGACTATTTCATGAGCAATGACTTTATGAACCGACTGGATGCTACCAATAACTTGAATGTGAATTTGAGTACCGACATTCTGTCTGCCGGGTGGTATAAAGGGAAGAGCTTCTGGTCAGTCAATGTAGGGTTGCGTAATGATATCGGTGCCGCCATACCGAAAACCATGTTCCAGTTTATGAATAACATGAGCAGCCGGGAGTTTGGTGACAATATTTCTGACTATTTGGGTATTAACGAAACCATTAATGGACAGAAGCTTGAGATAAATTCCTATGCGGAAGTCGGCCTTGGCTTTGCAAGGAATATAACAGACCGGCTGGCTGTAGGCGGTAAGGTGAAGATGCTGTTGGGTATTGGTAACTTAAAGCTGAACATCAACCAGATTCATGTGGAAACTCCTTCTGTCGGTTCTTCAGGAATGACGAGTAAAGCTTCCATTCAAGTGGATGCAACTTTGGAGAACTCGTCAAAGCTGTTGGAGCTTCCCGAGAATGAGAGTGGCGATTATATCGATGAAATCGATTTTGGCAGTTTCGGTTTTGCCGGATATGGTGGGGCTATTGATTTGGGAGTATCTTACAAGTTACTGGATAAATTGACACTTTCTGCTTCAGTTCTTGATTTGGGTTTTATCAAATGGTCTAAATCGAATACCAGTATAGCGCGAGCCAATGCAGAGCAGACTTATGATCTTCTTGACCCGGCCTCGCAGCAGGAGTTCATGAATATTGTGAACAGCGGCGAGATTCTTAACTATGACATGTTGCAGCTCAAGACGGAGGAGGCTTCTGAGAAGAGCCGTACCCGTGGATTGACTTCTACAATGGTTCTTGGCGCTGAATATGCCTTACTGAATGATTGGCTGGTAGTGGGTGCCTTGTATACCGGTCGTTTTGCCAAACCGAAAACTTTGAATGAGCTGACTTTCTCTGCCTGCATCCGTCCGACGAATGCTTTCAATGTAGCTGCCAGCTATTCCGTACTTCAAGGAGCCGGTAAAACCTTCGGTCTGGCACTGAAACTGGGTCCTTTCTTTGCGGGAACAGACTATATGTTCTTTGGCAAGAATACGAAGAATGTCAATGCTTACTTGGGGGTTTCTATTCCTTTGGGAAAACAGAAAACGGCTGAAAATTAATAAAGTGAGTTATCAGTTGTCGCGGGTTATCTTTCTATAAAAGAGGATAATCTGCGATTTTGTTTTTACGAAAACGCAAAAAGCTTTATCTTTGCTGGTAAATACCTATAAACAGTACTCATGAGAATTGCAATAACGTTTCTCTTGTCTTTGGTTTTCAGTAGTTTGCTGCAAGCTTCACCCATACCTTTTTCTCCTATAGTGAGGAGCTATTCGGTGTCGGATTATAATGCCGGTATTCAGAATTGGTCTATTGCACAAGATGAAAGAGGGGTGATGTATTTTGGCAATAATAATGGACTGCTGGAATTTGATGGAAGTGCTTGGCGGTTGTATGAATTACCGACAAAAGGAATTGTGCGTGCTATATATATCAGTAAAGATGGAAGAATTTATGTAGGCTCTTACGAAGAATTCGGTTATTTTGTCCGTACTCCTTATAATACCCTTGAATATCATTCGCTAAAAGATGAGGTGAAGGATTTTACTTTTCATAACGATGAAATCTGGAACATTGTTTGCGTTCAAGGAGAAATTGTTTTTCAATCGTTTGGTTCTCTCTTTTTTTATAATGGAAATTCGGTGGAAGGTACTCGGATGAAGAGTCTTCCTCTGAACTTATTTCAGGTTGGAAATACTTTTTATTCTCAAAGAATAAATGGTGGACTTTGTGTCTTTTCTGGCAGGAAAATGGAAGAACTTATTCCCAGAAAGGCATTTGGGAATAGCGATGTCCTGGCTGGGCTTCCTTATGATGATGCGGTTTTAATGCTTACCCGTAATCAGGGAGGTTTTCTCTATCGAGATGGGAGGGTGGAAAAATGGGAAACCGAATGTGATGATGTATTCAGGAAGCATACCATTAATCGTGCGGTGATGACCAAAGACAGTTGCTACGTTGTTGGCACAATATCCGATGGCATATATGCGTTGGATAAAAAAGGAAAGCTGATTTGGAAGGTCAATACGGATAATAAACTACAGAACAATACTGTTTTGAAGTTGTATTGTGATGATGACAATAATATATGGACAGCTTTGGATGAAGGTATTGCCTATATACACAATAATTCTCTAATCTATTATTATGAACCTCCGTTTCGTAAAATAGGTATGGTATATGATGTTCTAGTAAGGGAAAATGAAGCTTATATTGCTTCTAATCAAGGACTTTATTGGCTTAAGGATGGAAAGGCTGAATTGGTTCCGGGCTTGGAAGAACAAGCGTGGTTCGTCGATGAATGGGGAAAACAGATTTTTTGCGGACACAACAAGGGTACTTTCCTTATATCGGGATTGAAGTCAAAGCAGGTGGCTGACGCAAAGGGAGGGATGTGTATGGAAAAGATTGAATTGAAGGAACAGTCTTTTTTATTGGAGGGGACTTATGCGCTTTTGAATTTATATACGGAAACTGCTTCGGGAGAGTATTATTTTACTCGGTCCTTACGTGGGTTCAGTCACATGATTCGCCATATAGAAGTGGACCATCAGGGGAATATCTGGGCGAAACACTTAAGGAATGGTTTGTATCGCTTTCGGATTGATCCGGATATGAAGCTGGTAAAGGATGTGCGGAAGTATGAGAGTTTGGGAGAAGTAGAGGGTGGAAGTTTCACGCTTTTTAAAATCAATGGTCGGGTGGTTTTTTCTAATGGAGAATACTTTTATACTTATGAAGATATGACCGACTCGATTGTTCCTTATGAAACGATGAATGAACAATTGGCGGAATTGAGGGAAATCAAGACTGTGAGTCGTGCAAGTGGAGATCGTTATTGGTTTGTAGGGGACAGAACGGTGTATTTGGTGAAATGTGCGATAAATACTTTCGATATAGAACTCCGGATTCCATATTCTTTGTTTGACGGTCTGGCAGTGGAAGAGCGTGGAAGCGTGGCTTATGACAAGAGAAATAATCATTCCTATCTTTGCCTGAACAATGCCATTGCCCGTATTGAGACGGATAGTTCTTCGTTGTATAAATCCCGAGTCAAACGTTCTTTATGGATTTCGGGAATGCGGGCTATTGATGAATTCAGTGGTGAGCGGAAAACATTGGTGGCGCAGCCGGGAGTCCGGGTGGAGTCCGAATTTAATACAGTGAGTTTTACCTTGTGTTATCCGGTTTATAGTGATTATACTTATAAGGTAAGATATAAGTTGGATGGCTATTCCGAACAATGGGTGCCCAGTGGACGCAGTTTGCAGAAAATGTATGCCCGTCTTCCTTATGGAAATTATATTTTCCAAGCTGAGATATATAATACTGATAGGGTTTTGGCATCGGTAGAGCTTCCTTTTGAGATATTATCTCCGTGGTACTTGTCTTATTGGGCTGTGGGAAGTTATATCTTGGCAGGATTGTGTCTGTTGGCTTTGTTGCAATATCTGGTCTACCGTTTCGTGAAGAAAAAGAAAGACCGTGTGATTGAACGGCAGCGCGTAGCCCATCAGGCAGAACTCGAGCGGCAAGAGAAGAAGATTGTTGAGTTGGAAAAGGAGCAGCTTGAGGCCGATTTGCGTTTTAAAAGCAAGGAGTTGTCCAGTGTGGTAATGACAAATATCGCCCATCAGGAATTTCTGAATTCCTTGAAAGAAGAGATACAGCGGCAAAAGTTGTCGGGGCAGTATGGCCGTAAGAACTTGGATAAGCTGCTCACTTTAGTTAATAGCAATATAGTGTCCGATAAAGAGAATTGGACTATGTTTCAGGCTAATTTTGACCGTATACACGAAAACTTCTTCCGTAATCTGAAACTTCAATATACAGATTTGACTTCAGGAGATTTGCGCTTTTGTGCATTGCTTCGCTTGAATATGCCGACAAAGGAGATATCGAAGTTGCTCAATATTTCCACGCGTGGGGTTGATGCTGCAAGATACCGGTTGCGCAAGAAATTCAATCTGCTTCCGGAAGAAAGTCTAACTGATTTCCTTATAAATTTTAAATAACTGTTTTACAGTAAAATATTAATGGGGGAAGTACTAATATTGTACTTCCTATTTTGTTTTTTAGTGATGGATGTACTTTTATTGTAGTGCGGGATGTGGAGGTTGTCGCATGCTTTTCTTTTATTTGCAGCAAAATAATATTTCTATAAATTAAAAGCATGAAAGACATGAAGCATTTACTTTTCAAGTTACAATCATTTTTAGCCTTGTTGATGTTTACTGCCGTTAGTGCGTATGCGCAGAAATCTCCGGTCGATATGAATCGTTTCATTGACGATTTAATGAAGAAGATGACCCTGGAAGAGAAAATAGGTCAGTTGAATCTGCCGGTTACCGGTGAGATTACGACCGGTCAGGCTAAAAGTAGTAATGTGGCCAAACGTATTCGTGCCGGTGAAGTGGGCGGGCTTTTCAATCTGAAAGGTGTGGAACGTATCCGCGATGTACAGAAGCAGGCGGTTGAAGAAAGTCGTTTGGGTATTCCTCTCTTATTCGGTATGGATGTTATTCATGGATATGAAACGGTGTTTCCCATTCCTTTGGGATTGTCGTGTACATGGGATATGAAGGCGGTTGAAGAATCGGCGCGTATTGCGGCCATTGAGTCCAGTGCCGACGGTATTTGCTGGACATTCAGTCCGATGGTGGATATTTGCCGTGATGCCCGTTGGGGGCGTGTGTCCGAGGGCAACGGTGAAGACCCGTTTCTGGGAGCAGCCATTGCGCAGGCCATGGTACGTGGTTATCAGGGAAAGGATATGAGCCGTAATGATGAGATTATGGCTTGTGTAAAGCATTTTGCCTTGTATGGTGCCGGTGAGGCAGGACGTGACTATAATACAGTAGATATGAGCCATCAGCGCATGTTCAATGAATACATGTTGCCCTATCAGGCGGCGGTTGATGCCGGTGTGGGCAGTGCGATGGCCTCTTTCAATGAGGTCGATGGCATTCCTGCCACTGGAAACAAGTGGTTGATGACGGATGTATTGCGTAAGCAGTGGGGGTTTGACGGTTTTGTAGTGACAGATTATACCGGAATTACAGAAATGACCGACCATGGCATGGGCGATACGCAGACTGTTGCCGCGTTGGCGCTGAATGCTGGTGTAGATATGGATATGGTGAGCGATGCATTTGTTGGTACGCTCAAGAAGTCATTGACAGAAGGAAAAGTGACAGAAGAAGCAATTAATGTGGCTTGTCGCCGTATTTTGGAAGCTAAGTACAAGTTGGGCTTGTTCGATAATCCTTATAAATACTGTGATGTGAAGCGTGCCAAGAAGCAAATCTTTACCAAAGAGCATCGTGCCGTTGCGCGTAAGATTGCTTCGGAGAGCTTGGTGTTGCTGAAGAACGAGGGTAATGTGCTTCCGCTGGCCAAGAAGGGCACTATTGCTGTGGTAGGTCCGTTGGCAGACAGCCGCAGTAATATGCCGGGTACTTGGAGTGTGGCTGCCGTATTGAAGAATGCTACTTCTTTGGCTGAAGGTTTGAAGGCGGTAGCAGGCGGTAAAGCCGAAATACTGACTGCGAAAGGCTGTAATTTGATGAGTGATGCCGAATATGAGAAACGTGCCACTATGTTCGGACGTTCTTTACACCGTGACAATCGTTCGGACAAGGAGTTGCTGGACGAGGCTCTTGCCGTGGCTGCCAAATCGGATGTTATTGTGGCTGCGCTCGGTGAGTCTTCGGAAATGAGTGGAGAGAGCAGTTGCCGCACGAATCTTGAAATGACGGACACCCAACGCATACTGTTACAGGAATTATTGAAAACGGGAAAACCGGTGGTACTGGTGCTGTTTACCGGTCGTCCGCTGGTACTGAACTGGGAGCAGGCAAACGTGCCGGCCATTCTGAATGTATGGTTTGCGGGCAGTGAGGCAGGTTTTGCCATCGGTGATGTATTGTTTGGTGATGTGAATCCGAGTGGGAAGCTGACTACGACTTTCCCGAAGAGCGTGGGACAGATTCCTTTGTTCTACAACCACAAGAACACGGGCCGCCCTCTTGCCGACGGTGCATGGTTCCAGAAATTCCGCAGCAACTATATAGACATAGACAATGAACCGCTTTATCCCTTTGGTTTCGGCTTGAGCTATACAACATTCTCTTATAGCGACGTGGCTTTGGACAAGACTAGCATGACGGATAAGGGCGAACTGACTGCTACCGTGACTGTGACCAATACCGGCAAGAGAGACGGTGCAGAAGTGGTTCAACTTTATATTCGTGACCTTGTGGGAAGTGTAACCCGTCCGGTGAAAGAGTTGAAAGGCTTTGAAAAGATTTTCCTGAAAGCCGGCGAATCTAAAAAAGTATCTTTCAAGATTACCCCCGAATTGCTGAAGTTCTACAACTACAATCTTGATTTTGTATGCGAGTCCGGTAACTTTGAGGTGATGATTGGCAGAAATAGCCGGGACGTAAAGAAAGCAACGTTCACGTTACTCTAACTGATTCCCGAGGCGGCAATATGCAGCATTCGAGACACTGCGTTGAGATGGCATTGTTGCTGCATATTGTCTGCATTTTCACTGCAAACTATATGCAGCATTCTTGCAGTATTTGCCTGACTTGTGTGGAATAATATAATCTATTGAAAAACATGAAGAAAATATTTTTATTAATATTGTGTCTGTCCACCATGTACCCGGTTGTCAATGCCGGGCGGGTGGTTCAGAGTTTCAATGACGGCTGGTATTATGTTGCGTATAATGACAATCGGTTCCAGAAAGTGCGATGTCATGAGGAAGGTTGGGAACAGGTACATCTGCCACATACCTGGAATACGGATGCCTATTCTACCCGTAACTACCGCAGGGCTTCTTCCTGGTATAAGAAAGAGTTCCGTACGGATGCCGCGCAGATGCGGGATAAGCAGCTTTACCTGAAATTTGATGCTGTCAATTCTCTGGCAGATGTGTACCTCAACGGCGAGCTGCTCACTACCCACAAAGGAGGTTACTCTGCCTTTACCGTAGACATTACGGATAAAGTAAGGACTGATGCCCCGAATCTGCTGATGGTGCACGTCAATAATCAGAACGACCGGATACCTCCTTTGTCCGGCGACTTCACCATCTTTGGCGGCATCTACCGCAATGTGTGGCTCATCAGTGCTGCAAAGCAGCACATCAGCCTTACCGACTATGCCTCTACGGGCATTTATGTCGATTTGCCTTCCGTGAGTGAGGATAGGGCGGAAATCAGTGTGCGTGGGACTTTGGTGAACCGTGATGTGCGGCGTGCGGTGTTGAAGTTGGACGTCGAGGTGCTGGATACCGATGGGAAGACCGTAGCCCAATCTTTGCGCAGCGTCCGGATAGATGCCGACGGGGCGTTCGCCTTCGAGGAGCGGTTACAGTTGGAAAAGCCACAGTTGTGGTCGCCCGATTCCCCTTATCTGTACAGCGTGAAAGTTTCTTTGAAAGATGTGCGTGGCAAGGTGTTGAAAGATGAGACACGTGTCCCTTTGGGGGTCCGCTGGTTCAGCGTGGATGCGCAGGAAGGCTTCAAGTTGAATGGGGAACCCCTGAAACTTATGGGAGCTTGCCGTCATCAGGACCAGATGCCGATGGGCATAGCGCTTTCGGATGAGATGCACCGCAGGGATATGCAGTTGCTGAAAGACATGGGTGTGAACTTTGTCCGTCTGGCACATTACCCGCAGGACGATGCCGTGTTGCGTGCTTGCGACGAACTCGGCATGCTGGTATGGGAGGAGATTCCGGTAGTAGATTTGATAGCTTTGGGTGACGAGTTCCGCGCGAATGCCACAAGCGCCTTGCGCGAAATGATTCGCCAGCATTACAACCATCCGTCCGTCATTATGTGGGGGTATATGAACGAGGCTGTCATCCAGCTGCAGTATCGGGTGAAGAAACAACGGCTCAACGGTTTCTACGAGAATACCTTGGCGCTTGCCCGGCATCTGGAGGAAACTCTGAAGAGGGAAGACCCCTACCGTCTGAGTACGATGGCCTACCACGGCAATCAGATTTACAATAAAATCGGTCTCAGCAATATCACCGACATTTCCGGTTGGAACCTTTATCAGGGCTGGTATGAGAACGACTTCAAGTCTTTCGACCGCTTTGTGGACGAAGAGCATCGTAAATACCCGCACCGTCCGTTAATAATCAGTGAGTTCGGTGCCGGTTCCGACCCGCGCTTGCAGTCGCTCGAGCCGCAGATATTCGATTTCTCCATGCAATGGCAGCAGTTGTACCTCGAATACTATCTGCCCGCTATCATGAGGCGGCCGTTCATAGTCGGCGCCACAGAGTGGAATTTCATTGATTTCAGTTCTGCCAATCGCCAGGAGGCTACGCCACACATTAATAATAAAGGGCTGATGTACAATGATCGCCGGCCTAAAGATGTGTTTTATTATTTTCAGGCATTTTTGCGTAAGGATATTCCGGTGCTGCACATTGCTGTGGATGACTGGAAGCATCGGACTGTGGTTTCGGACGGCGAAGCAGTGGAACATCCGGTGAAAGTGTATTCCAATCTGGATAAGGTAGAGCTGTCTGTCAATGGGAAAAAACTCTCTGTACAAGACATTGAGAATTGCCATGCTGGGTGGCGGGTACCTCTTGTTGTGGGAAGAAACACGCTTGTAGCATCCGGCATCTATCAAGGGAAGAAGGTGGAGCAGGTTTCGGACATTTTTGTGAAGATGCAGCCTCGCTATATCGCGGCAGCCGGCTCCGGACAGCTGGAACTTGCAGTGAACGTGGGCAGCAACTGTTTCTTTACGGATGACAAGAGTGATCTTTGCTGGCTTCCCGACCAAGCTTATACTCCTGGGAGTTGGGGCTACATAGGTGGAGAGATTTTCCGCCGTTCTCCGGGACGTATCGGAACCACTGCCGAAGTGAAAGACACCCGTAACGTTCCTTTGCTCCAGACCAAACGCAAGGGCATCAAAGCCTATCGCTTCGACTTGCCCGACGGCGACTATGAAGTGGAACTTCTTTTTGCTGACCTGAACGCACGTTCCGAACGGGTGACTTACGATTTGGGAGCTGTCGCTACCCTAGACAATGCCGATTTCCGCGGCAGTGTCTTCAATGTTTCTGTCAACGGTCGGCCTTGGTTGAGCCATTTCTCTCCGGCGATAGAAGTAGGCGGGAACCGTTGCATATCCAAGAAATTGCGTATTGCCGTAACCGGTGGAAACCTTACAGTGGACTTTGAGGCGGTGAAGGGAATGACGTTCTTGAATGGGATAAAGATATTCAGGATTCATTGACCTTCTATTTGCAAGGATGTTGTATTAACCGATAAATTGAGTGAAACATGAAACACAAACTTCTCACCGGGTCCCTCTCCTTCACAGTAGGGATGGGATTCAGCGCTTTGCCTGCCGTCGCGCAGCAATCTCCGGCTTCCACTGAGGTCAAGCCCAATGTAATCATTATCAACGTTGATGACTTGGGCTATGGCGACATTGGTTGTTACGGTGCCACCAAGGTCAAGACTCCCAATATAGACCGTCTGGCATCGCAGGGCCGTAGCTTTACGGACGCTCATTCATCCTCGGCTGTTTCCACGCCTTCACGTTATGGACTAATGACTGGTCAATATCCTTGCCGTGAGGATATTTGGGGGGCAATCTTCCTGAATCAGACTCTGCAAATTGATACGGCACGCACCACAATTGCGGATGTGATGAAACGTTCCGGCTATTCCACTGCCATCGTGGGGAAGTGGCATCTTGGATTCCGTACGGACGAAAAGATGGACTGGAACAAGGAACTGGCTCCCGGTTGGTGGAGCCACGGCTGCGCACCGTTTGTACAAAGACCGGGCTGTAGCCACTACTTTGAAAGACCGGGCCGTGCAGTGGATAAAGGAACATAAGGATTCACCTTTCTTCTTGTATTATGCTACCACCAACATCCATCATCCTTTTACACCGGCCGAACGCTTTGTAGGTACCAGTGAGGCAGGACCTTACGGTGATTCAATCCATGAATTGGACTGGGTGGTAGGCGAGATTATGCGTACCCTCGATGAGGAAGGGCTGGCGGGAAATACTCTGCTCATCTTCACCAGTGACAACGGGGGAATGCTGAATCATGGAGGGCAGAGAGCTTGGAAGGCAGGACACCATATCAACGGCAAGCTTCTTGGTTTCAAGTTCGGAGCTTGGGAAGGCGGGCATCGCATTCCTATGATTGTCCGCTGGCCGGGCAGGATTCCTGCGGGCAGCGTATCCAACCAGTTGATGTCCAATGTTGACATGCTTGCCACTTTGGCTGCCCTCACAGGATATGAATTGCAGGAGCAGGACGGGCCGGACAGTTTCAACATGCTTCCTGCCCTTGTCGGAAATCCCGGGAAAATGATTCGGGACCATATTATAATCTGTCCTTCCCAAAAGAGCCATCTTTCCATTCGCAAAGGGAAGTGGGTCTATATTCCGGCGCAAAACAGCGGCGGATTTACCGGAAAGAATGTCGGTGACCATGACTTGGGCGGGGCATCCGCTTTCCAGCTCACCCATCGGGTGAACAGCGATATAGAAAATGCCCGGATAAAGCCGGATGCACCCTCTGTGCAGCTTTACAATCTGGAGGAAGACCCATACCAGACCACAAATGTGTATGAACAGCATCCCAAAGTGGCACGCAGGCTGGCGCGGATACTGGAGGAGAAGATAAGGAAGTCGGATGCCACAAGAAAGTGACAACCGATAGATTGATGAAAAACATAATTTGAAAAATGAAGAATACCGTGATGAAAAAGTTTTTTGTAGGTTTATTCTCCCTTTTGATGGGAGTAGGCAGCGCTTTTGCGCAGACCAATATGTCTAGTGAAATGTATGACCTTGCCAAGATGAAGGAAGGCTTGCGCAACCGCCGTGTCAGCAGTTATGACCGTACGGGCAACAACCGTGACCACCTGAAGGCCATCAAGCCGGGCGAAACGGCTGTCTTGGCCGACATCAAGGGGGCAGGCGTAATCAACCATATCTGGATAACGATGTCTCCGGGACCGCGCCAGCTTTCCCGTAACGACATCATCCTTCGGATGTACTGGGACGGCAGCGACGAACCTTCTGTCGTGTCCCCCATCGGTCCCTTTTTCGGCCAGGGATGGAACGAACAGTATAACTATGCTTCTTTTGCACTTTCTTCCGGTCCCAACGGTGGTACGGGTTTGTGCAGCTATTTCGCCATGCCTTTTGCCAAAGGTGCGCGCATTGAGATAGAGAATCAGACGGATGTCAACATCGGCGCCTTCTACTACTACATAGACTATGTGGAGATGAAGGAACTGCCCAAGGACATGGGGCGTTTCCATGCGTGGTTCAACCGTGAGATTACCGAAGCGCTTCCCGAGGGGGAGACCGAGTGGGGTTCCGTGGGTAAGCAGACGGAGAATAAGGACGGAGCCGACAATTATGTGTTTGCCGATATCAAGGGAAAGGGCCATTTTGTGGGATTGAATTATTATGTACAGTGCCCTACCCCCATGTGGTATGGTGAAGGCGATGACATGTGGTTCATCGACGGTGAAAAACAGTCTTCCTTGATAGGAACCGGTACGGAAGATTTGTTCAACACCGCCTGGTGCCCGAAAGAGCCCTACCAGCATATCTACTTCGGCTATCCACGTGTGAATAATGATGTCGGATTCTTGGGGCGTACACATGTCTATCGGTTCTTTATTCAAGATCCCGTCTTCTTTGAGAAAGGGCTGAAAGCCACCATTGAGCATGGGCACAACAATTGCCTGACCCTCGACCTGGCCACCGTTGCCTACTGGTATCAGGACAAGGCGACGGCTGTTCCCACCATACCCGACAAGGCGGGCCGTAAGCTGAAGCCGATGGTAAACAATGTGATGATGCACAAATGGCGTCATGAGTGGAGAAAGAATAAAGGGAATAGGGCTGACCTTTGGGGAAATGAATAAATTGCTGGAGGATATGAAATGAAGACATTATTAGTTATATCTGTTTTATTAGCATTTACTCTTTTGGGGCATGCCCAAATATGGAAAGTGCCTGAAGGTCATGAAACGCGGTGGACAAGTTTTGAAAATCCTACCGGTGCCAAGGGAACGGCAGCTCAAGTCAATAAAGGTGCAAAAGGAAGTGCTTTCGGCAGAATCATGGCGGGAGACAGCTGTGTTTTGTTGTCTCAGCAAGGACCCGGGATCATTAACCGTATTTGGCTGACAGTCAGCAAACGTAACCCTAAGATGCTTCGTGCGTTGCGTATCAAGTTTTATTGGGATAATTCTGTTGTTCCGGCAGTGGATGTCCCATTGGGAGATTTTTTTGGGAATCCGCTGTCACGTACATCTCGTTTTGAGAACTGTTTCTTTTCTAATCCGGAGAAGCGTTCTTTTAACTGTTCTATTCCGATGCCTTACCGCATCGGTGCCAAAGTGGTGTTTGTGAATACCTCGGATGAGGACCTGACACACTTGTTTTATGATATCAACTTTACTAAATTGCCGGAATGGGATTCGGAGATGAGCTATTTTCATGCTGTCTGGCGTGAAGACAAATCCACCAAGTTGGGAGTGGATTATACTGTTCTTCCCCAACTATCGGGCAAGGGGCGCTTTTTGGGGGTAAGCTTGGGTATCTTTGCCAATAAGGCGTATGAAACTACTTGGTGGGGAGAAGGTGAAATCAAGTTCTACATTGACGGAGATAAGGAATTTCCCACATTGAGTGGTACGGGAGTTGAAGACTATATTGGTACGGCTTGGGGGCAGGGCGAGTATTCCCACCGTTATCAAGGTTGTCCGATTGCAAATGCGGACAGTTGTTGGTGGAGTATGTATCGTTTCCACGTGCAGGACCCGATTTATTTTCGTCATGATATAAGAGTTACATTGCAGCAGATTGGAGGTGCTCCATATCAAAAGGTACTCGAACTGTACAAGGCGAAGGTTCCTCTTGTACCGGTTACTATAGATAGAAGCGGTAAACTGAAATTCTATCGTTTATTAGATGAAGATTCAGACCTACATATCACGGATAAAGACTTTCCGCCAGGATTTGTTAATTTCTACCGCCAAGATCATGTAACTTCAACAGCATATTTCTATTTGGATAGGCCTGCAGTCTGAATAATCTTTAAATAACTTCCTAGTGTATGTTGTTGGGAATTAGTGTTTTATACAATGCTGTAGTAGTTACGTTGTAGTGCTTGAGCAGGTTGTGGTAATCTTGTGGTAGTTTGTTTTTTGACATACATCAATTGCTCCTATACTTTTGCAAAAGAATTTTAAATCAATACAAAATGAAGAAAAATTTATTAATTACATGTGTGATGTTGTTGTTTGCCGTTGTTTCGATGGCGCAGAACAAAATTACGGTTTCGGGTGTCGTTTCCGACAAGACGGGAATGACTGTTATTGGTGCTACAGTTTCGGTAAAGGGGGCTCCTCAACAAGGAGTCGTTACTGGACTTGATGGTGATTATAAGATTACCAATGTTCCCAGTAACGCTGTCTTGCTTTATAGCTATATTGGTATGAAAGACCAAGAAATAGCAGTGAATGGTCGTACTACTATTAATGTAGTAATGCAAGAAGACAATATGTTGATTGATGAAGTTGTAGTTGTAGGCTATGGTGTACAGCGTAAATCAGACTTGACCGGTGCTGTTGGTTCTATCAAGAGCGATGATTTGAAAAAGATTTCTACACCTAATGTGGCTAACGCATTGCAAGGTCGTGTGTCCGGTGTATTTATCTCTGCAAGCGGTGCTCCGGGTAGCTCTCCTGAAGTGCGCATTCGTGGTATCGGTACTACTAATAATAGCAATCCGCTCTATGTGGTTGATGGAATGTTTATGGACGATATATCATTCCTGAGTAACCATGATATTGAGTCCATGGAGGTATTGAAGGATGCTTCTGCTACTGCCATGTATGGTTCTCGCGGTGCTAACGGTGTAATCATTGTTACCACCAAGCAAGGTGCTGAAGGTAAAGCACAGGTGAACATTACTGCCAGTGAAGGATTTCAGTTCCAAAATAGCGGTAAGTTTGAGATGTGTACGGCTTCTGAATATGCTATGCTGCAAAATGAAGCTAACTTGAATATTAATCCAGATGGCGGTCTTGTTTATGATGACCCGGCTTCTTTCGGAAAAGGGACCAATTGGTTCGATGAGATTTTCCGAGTAGCGTCTGTCCGTGATTATCAAGTTGCTGTTAGTGGCGGAACAGAAAAGGTACGTTATAATTTGAGTGCCGGATATTTCCAACAGGATGGTATCATAAAGGAAAATTC
>OJQN01000415.1_pt1 | contig 17815 bp, 9 predicted proteins | sample 1598881 | NCBI WGS metagenome assembly OJQN01 (sample SAMN03922512, study PRJEB24848) | human gut metagenome | isolation source: stool sample | host: Homo sapiens | place: Germany | collected 2010-02
TGCGGAGCGTTACTGCACACCGGCGTTCATAGACGGGCTGCGCGCCCAGATACAGGAAGGAGGCGGCGATGAGAGTGGTGTATAACAGGGTGATACCTTTCAGGGGTTTCAAGTGCGTAAACCTCTTCGGCGTGCTATTCGTGCGCGAGGGCTGCACGATGGCGGCGGAGGACTACAACCACGAGGCCATCCACACGGCGCAGATGATGGAGCTGCTCTATGTGCCGTTCTACCTGCTGTACGTGCTGGAATGGCTGTGGCGCCTGGCACGGCTGCGCGACATGAAAGCGGCCTACCGCGCCGTCAGCTTCGAGCAAGAGGCCTACGCCCACCAGTACGCCGCGGACTACCTGAAGACAAGAAAGAAGTTCAACCAGTATAAAATGCAATAATATGGCCATATTACAGGAAGACATACAGCAGGTGCTCAACGCCATCAAGGCGGAGAGCCAGGGCGTGCAGGAGCTTGAAACCGTTGACAGCCTTAACGGGGTGAACTCCCTCCCGGGCGTAAAGGGGGATGAACTGGTAAACGTGCCGATGGAGCTGCTGCAGAAGCCGGCGACGGACGCTGCGGCCAAGGCGGAAACGGCGGCAAGCAACGCCACGAGCGCGTCGCGGCAGGCGGAAAGCTCGGCAATGGTGGCCGAGGGCGCGGCGGAAGAAGCCCGTAAAGCCACTGCGGCTGCCGAGGAGGCTGCGGAAAAGGCCGAACAAGCGGCAACGTCATACGAAAGCACGGCGAAAGCCGCGCTCAAGGGGGCGACGGCGCGTTTTGACGGCTTCGTGGAAAGCGGCACTACGGAAATGCAGTCAAGCACACAGACTGGCGGCACTATCGTGTACATAAAGAGCCTGAAACTGTTTGCATACAGCGTAGGCGGCAAATACTACAACAGTTGGAGCAGCGCGGTAGCGGCATCGCCCGACCTGTTCCTTACCGACACCCGCACGGCCATCTTGAAAGACAAGGTTTATATCTGCGGCGACACGCTCTACACATGGAGCGAGGAAGAGGGCGACCTCGCAGTAGTGAGCGGCAGCGGAGGGTCAGGCAGCGGCTTCTACAACGTCACGAAAGAGATACCGCTGCCGGGCGGTTATTACACCAAGGAAACCGCCGTGGCGGCACTTGCCGGGGCTGACATCGACGATGACGACAAGCAAGGAATGATTATCACTATCGAGGTCAGCGCAGGGAAATGGGAAGAATACCGTTTCGAGGGTACTGACACATCGTCGTTCCTGACCGCTTCGGCATGGAACAGGTACGGCGGCGCGGACGCTATCAAGAAAATCACGGTGACGCGCGGCACGGCCACGGAGCAGCACACAGCCGACGAACAGGGCGGCGTGACCATCGATATACCCGTAATGGAGGTTGACCAGTCGGTTAACGAGAACTCGACCAACGCCGTAAGCGGAAAGGCAGTGGCGGCAAAGATAAACGAGGAAAGCAAGAACTACGTCGCAGGGCTAAGGCTGAACGAAATCGGCGAGGGAACGGACAAGGCTTATTCCTTCACGATGCTCGACAAGGACGGCGAGGAAATGGGAACGACCGACATGTTCACAGGCGGAGGTGGCGGCAGCGTGGCGACCACGAAAGTTGTACTCACACGTGTAACGCCAAACAAGACCGTCAAGAGCGGCGACGAGGTGAAGCTGACCTACACCTACGACCAAACGGACACCACGACAGGCGAAAGCACGGGAAACCCCGGGCGTGTGACCGTCACCGTAACGCAAGGTGCAAACAGCAACTCGTTTACGGCCAACATATCGGCAGGCAGCACGAACACGGTGGACGTGACGAAGTATATGGGCGTGGGCACCAATACCGTGAGGGTGCGCGTGGAAGTCGGGGACGGCGCGGAGATGCAGGTGGCCCAGGTGACGTGGAGCATCAACGTGGTGCAGCTCACGCTGAGTAGCTCTTTCAACATCGCCACGGCCATAACACGCGGCCAGACCCTCAGCATACCCTACGCCCTGAGCGGTGCCGGCACGAAGACCCTGCGCTGCTATGTGGACGGCACGGACACCGAGGACAGGAGCATCACCAGCTCGACGGCCAACGGGTCTTTCAGCATAGCGACGACCAACCTGGCGCATGGCACCCACACGGTGCAGCTCGTGGTGGAGCTGGAACTGTCGGACGGCAACACCATCAAGTCGAACAGCATCCTCTTCGCCGTGGGCGTCAGGGAAGCCGGGAACAACACCCCGCTGGTGTCCGCAAGGTTCGACTATGCGGACGGGTCGGTCATCGAAAATGGCCAAACGCCTTACATCCCGACGAAGCAGTACGACAGCTACACGCTGCAATATGCTGCATACAACCCCAAGGAAACCCCGACACGGGCGGACGTATATGTAGGGAGCACGCTGGCATCTTCCGCCTCCGTGCCGTTCACGGCGCAGAGCCTGACGCTGCGCGCCTCCAACTACGGCGAGGAGCAGTGCCGGATTGTGGTGGGTGACACGACATACAACTTCCGGCTTATCGCGGAGAAGAGCGACCTGAACCTCAGCGAGCCGACGGACGGCCTGACGCTGAAACTTTCGGCGCAGGGACGCAGCAACAGTGACGTGAACCGCGAGGAATGGACTTATAATGGCATCCGGACAGTGTTCGAAGGCTTCAAGTGGGGCGGCGACGGCTGGACTGGCATCGCCCTGCGCCTGACGGACACGGCAAGGGCCACCGTGCAGCACCGCCCCCTGGAACAGCCGGAGCAAAATGTCACCAACGCGATGGCTTTCATTGTGAAGTACAAAGTAAGCGAGGTCGTTGATGAGGATGCGGAGGTCATCCGTTGTGTGGACGCCGACGGAACCGGCTTCGTCATCACGGCGCAGGAAGCACGGATGGTGACGAGGGGCAAGAGCGAGCTTTCGATGAAGATGGCGGCCGGGGAAGTGTACGAGGTGGCCTTCGTGAGCTTCCCCAAGAGCACGAACAGCTCGTCCGACTACGAGAAGCTGAACACGGAGATGGTGTACCTGTACATCAACGGCATCATGTCCGGAAGCGTACAGAGGGCGACGAGCGACAGCGTGTACCAGGCCACTCCTTCATATATTGAACTTGGCGCGGACGGCGCGACCACCGACGTGTACCTCATGCGTGCCTACGACACGTACCTGAGCGACTCGCAGGTGCTTGAGACCTACATGATAGACCAGGACAGCTCGGACGGCATGATGGCCTTGTACGACAGCAACGACGTGATCGACGACAGCGGCAACGTAACAGTCGACAGCGTGCCTGACGGCATGAGGTACATCATCATCACCGGACGGCAGGACAACGGCGTGGCCACGGTGCTGCAGGCGGCGGTGAACAACGACAAGGACCCGAAGTACGACGTGGACGAGATGCTGTGCGTGGTGAAGGGCAGCCAGGCGTTGAACTTCCGCTGCGTGGGCGGCTGCATCCGCCTGCAGGGTACAAGTTCGTTGGCTTATCCAATAAAGAACTACCGCATATACTTCAAGAATGCCTCAAAAGTTGCAGGCCAACTTTATTTGGGATGTGACGAGCAAGGGGTTGGCGGAGTGTTGCAGGAAAAGGCGGTTTACTCATTCCGTCCTGCCAATGGCAGCCAGAAACAGGCCGCGCCGGTGGACTGCTTCTGCCTGAAGGCCGACTTCGCGGAAAGTTCCAGCTCGCACAACACCGGTATGGCAAAGCTGGTGCAGAACATATTGACACAGACAGGGGAGCTCACCCCGGCGCAGAAGCACTGTGACGACAGTTACCAGTATGATGTGCGTACAACGATAGACGGCGAGCCGTGCTATCTGTTTTACCGTGGCAGCATTGACGAGACGCCGCAGTTCCTTGGGAAGTTCAACTTCAACAACGACAAGAGCACGGAGGCCGTGTTCGGCTTCCTGGACATACCGGGCTACCACGACCAGGAATGGGTGACGGAGAAGTTCGGCGGACAGAACCCGACGGAATGCTGGGAATTCTTGAATAACGACTATCCGATGGGCATGTTCCTTGACGACGACTTCACGACGAAGGGGGATGACGGCACACCTAATTGGATGAAAGTGTTTGAGGCACGCTTTCCTGACGATGACGACATCAATGCCCAGTATGAGGCCGGCACGAAAATTCCAGCCAATCTGCAACGAGTTGTATCGTGGGTAAAGTCCACTCAAAACGATGGAGCGAAATTCAAAGCCGAACTGGCCGACTATTTTGATGTGGATTACCTTTGTGACTACTATATGTTTACGGACATTATGGGATGTGTTGACCAGCGTGTGAAGAACATGATGATGGCGTTTTGGTATGACCCGGACAAGGACAAGACGCTTGCCTACATGATATTTTACGATTGCGATACAATCCTTGGTGTACGTAATGACGGACGTCTGAAGTACAATTGGGACGTGGACGAAAATACCACGGACCCCGAACTTAGTACGGATGAAAAGACTGTATATGCCTATGCAGGTCATGACAGTGTACTGTGGAAGAACCTGCGCGAGCAATTTCCTGACAAACTGGAAGCGGCATACAAGCGTATAAGGGAACGGATGTCGAACTCTACAATCTTCAATATGTTCGACACGGAGCAGTCGGCCAAGTTCTGCGAGCGCATATACAACTTGGATGCGCAGAACAAATATGTAGAGTCTAAGACGCTGGGCGTGGAAGTAAACCAAGACGGAAGTGTCACCAATGTAAAATATTCCTATCTGGAAGCCATGCAGGGAAACCGTAAGGCGCACCGCCATTGGTGGGTGACAAACAGAATGGGACTTTTTGATGCACGGTACAGTGCTGGGCAATACACGGCCACGGACATCAGCTTCAAGGGCAACAGCGCGGCAGGAGCGACTGTGAGGGCAACCCCTGCGCGTGACTTCTATTTTGAGTTCAGACGTGAGAGCGATACGATGACCCACGATGCGGTGGCGAAAGACAGGGAGTGGAGTTATACCTATGGACAAATGGCGAACATCGGTACAATCTTCCACCTATACGGTGGCGAATGGATGAAGAAATTGGACTTGGGCGACTGGGGAGGTTTCACTGACATGTCGTTGCCTAATCTGCCAGTATTAGAGGAACTTGTCCTTGGCAACAGTTCAAAGACCTATGCTCTGACCGAACTTGTATTGGGAACAAAGTTGCCGATGTTGCGGAAATTGGACGTGGCGAATTATACAAATTTGCCGAGCTTGGACCTTTCGGGCTGTAACCGTTTGGAAGAAGTGAACGCGTCGGGCTGCACGGCATTGAGCACAATCACCTTTGCCGAGGGTGCTGCGGTGAACAGACTGCACCTTCCAGCGAACTTCCAGACGCTAACGTTGCGTTCGATGCAGTATATAAAGTGGAGCGCGATAACCTTTGACAACAAGCGGAACCTGACCGGCATTTGGATAGAGAACTGCGCCCTCATAGACGGGCTGTCTGTGTTCAAGGAACTATTCTCCCTTGGCGGCAGGCTGAAATATGTCCGCATCACCGGGCTGGAACTGGAGGGTGACGGCAGCGACCTGAAGGAGTGGTACGATGCCGGTCTGGGCGGCTTTGACGCGAGCGGCAACACCACGAACACTCGGTGCAAGCTGGTGGGCACGTACCGGCTGACCAAGTATCTGGACGAGGCGGAGTACCAGAAATACGTGGAACGCTTCGACGAGCTGAACATACGGCAGCCACAGTACACGATGATAGAGTTCGACGACACGGTGAGCGACGATGCCAACATCAGCAATCCCGACAACGAAACCGGTTACAAGTACGGCAACCAGTATGTCCCGAGCGCACATGTGGCGGCCATATTGCGGCAGCGGCACAGGGTGCTTGGCAAGCAGGCCGTAAAGGGAACCATGACAATCGCGCAACTTGACGATGCCGACAGCAACAAGTACGCCGACGGCACGGCGGCGAAGCTGGACGGCACGGAAGGTGACATGTTCGTGTATGAGCCGCATTACTGGTACAAGGGCGTGAACGACTACCTGAACAACAAGAAATACGGCTGTTACAGCTCGCAGGACGGTATGCCGGACAGGCCGGAGTGCACGGTGCTGGACCACGACTGGCTGCTGGAACACCGTTTGGTGAAGTCCGGCACGAAGATATTGACGGGTGGCACGGATGTGGACGAATCGTATTCGGCGGACGGGAATTACGAAGCCATAACGGTTGACGTGTCAGGTTACAGGCGTGTGAGGTTCCCGTCAGTATTGGGCAGCAGCCTTGTGGGTGCGGTGTTCGCCGACGACGGCGGCCGGATAGTCAGGAGCGTGATAGTGGAGACGCTGAACGCCCGTTTTGTGGACGGTATGTACTTGATATGCGACATACCGGAAGGTGCGACGAAGCTGCATTTCTCCGTCAGGACGAGTTCCGACTTCGACTGCGTGGTGCTGAGCAACAGCGACAGGATAGAGGACATGGAGCCGGACTGGGTGGAGCACGAGGCGTGCCTGTGCGGGGCGTTGCAGGCCGTGGCGAAGGGGACGAAGCTGTACAGCGCCGTGACCGGGGGAACGAGCGTCGCAAACCTGACGCAGCCGGACATGGTGCGCTATGCAAACCAAAGGGGCTTGCAGCTGGTTGATTGGGAGATGCATAAGGACGTGGCCAACCTGTTCTACGCGAAGTACGGCCGCCGTGATGCGCAGGACCAGTGCGGATACGGGCAGAACACGAACGCGCGTATAATGGGCACGACGGCGATGCTTGGCATGGCGGACACTGTGAACCCGGAGCACAAGACGGAGTGGTGCTGGTACAAGATACAGGATGAGTACGGCGGAGACAAGTACGTGCAGATAGCTTCGAGCAACTGCCTGGGTTATGAGAACTGGTTCGGCAACAAGGCGGAGTGGATGGACAAGGTGAGCCTTCCGAACAGTCCGTCGAGCGAGCAGTACAAGCTGTATATAGAAATGCCTGACGGCACGACGCGGAAGGTGAAAAGCACGACGACGAGCGGCTATATGACTGCCGTCGTCCACCAGAAGTGGATGGACATAGTAAGCGCGGCCGGTGCTGGAAGCTCCACGACATACTATTGTGACGAGTTTGTGCCCAGTTCGGCAGCAGGCCGTGTGGTCTATCGGTCGTACAGCAGCGCGTATGCGTCCGCCGGTGTCGGTCGTGCGGGTTGCGGTAGCGATTCGTCGTATGCGGGCGCGTACATCGGTTCTCGTCTCGCCTTCCGCGGCAAAATCGAGGTCGCGGAAAGCGTCGTAGCGTTCAAGTCGCTGAGCGTTCCGGAGGAGTATGCGTGAGCGTAAGGCGGAGCGCGCCAAAGCGGGAGCGAAGCGACAAAGCGAAAGCAGGAGGAATGGCAAAATACGGGCGTAAGCCCGTCGAATTTTGAAAATTAGGAAGTTAAGATGAATAAAAGTGTTAATTTTGCAGTTCGTAGGCGGATTCCCCCATAGGCCGTGTGGTCTATCGGTCGAACAACAACGCGAATGCGAACGCCGGTGTCGGTCGTGCGAATTGCGGTAACGATTCGTCGAATACGAACGCGAACATCGGTTCTCGTCTCGGTAACAGTCCAAGGGAACTCCAGTCGGCGTACAGGGCCGGGCACGCGTGCCCAATCCGGTGCCGAGGGGGATGAGCCTCGCCAGCAGCGGCCTATGGCCGGAAAGGCGGAACATCAAGTGTCGGGCGATAGGGTTTGGTAGGCCGTAAACGGCTCGAAGAAGCCTGGCCCGGAGGATTGAAGGCATTAACAGTAAAGCTACAGCAATGCACAGGGAAGGACATCTGATGGAAGAGATAACGGCGTATCCGAACATGGAGGAGTCGTTCAGGGCGGTAGTCCGCGGCAGCCGCCGCAAGGGCAGCCGTACCGGCCGTGCGCTTCTTGCCCACAAGGAAGAAGTCATCGCCGAACTGTCGGCCCGTTTGGCCGACGGGAGCTACACCATCAGCAACTACCACGAGATGGAAGTGACGGAGGCCGGCAAGCTGCGGCGCATCCAGGTGCTTCCCATGAAGGACAGGATAGCCATCCATGCCGTCATGAACGTGGTGGACGGACACCTGCGACGCAGGTTCATCCGCACGACGGCGGCCTCGATAAAGGGACGCGGCATGCACGACCTGCTGGGCTGCATACGGAGAGACATGGAGGCCGACCCTGAAGGCACCGCCTACTGTTACAAGCTGGATGTCCGCAAGTATTATGAGAGTGTCAGCCAGGACAGGCTGATGGAATGTGTAAGGCGTGTTTTCAAGGACAGGACGCTCCTTGTGCTGCTGGAGCGGTTCGTGCGCATGATGCCTTCCGGCATCAGCATCGGGCTGCGCAGCTCGCAGGGGCTCGGCAACCTGTTCCTGTCGGACAACCTTGACCATCATGTGAAAGACAAGTGCGGCGTGCCGTATTATTACAGGTACTGTGACGACATCGTCGTGCTCGGTAAAGCGAAATCGGAATTGTGGAAAGTCCGTGACATCATACACGGGAGGCTGTCGCTTGCCGGGCTTGAGGTCAAGCCCAACGAGCGCATCTTCCCCGTGAGCGAAGGCATAGATTTCCTGGGATACGTCATCCGCCCGGGCTACACCCTGCTCAGGAAGCGCGTAAAACAGAACTTTGCCCGGAAGATGCACGACATCCAGAGCAAGCGAAGGAAACGTGAACTGACGGCCAGCTTTTACGGCATGGCCAAACACGCGGACAGTATAAGGTTGTTTAACAAATTAACAGGCAAAGAAATGAGAGACTTCAAGAGTTTGAACGTGTCTTACAAGCCCGAGGACGGCAAGAAACGTTTTCCGGGCACGGTAGTGAGCATCCGCGAGCTGGTGAACCTCCCCATCGTGGTGAAGGACTTTGAGACCGGCATCAAGACGGAACAGGGTGAGGACAGGTGCATCGTCGCCATCGAACTGAACGGCGAGCCGCGCAAGTTCTTCACCAACAGCGAGGAGATGAAGAATATCCTCGCGCAGATAAGGGAAATCCCCGACGGTTTTCCGTTCGAGACGACCATCAGGACGGAGAGCTTCGGGAAAGGACGAACCAAGTATGTATTCAGTTAGCTATGAAACGAGTGGAAGGAAGTGCCGGTGTGGCGTTGCTTGAATGCACGAACCCGGTGTTAGGCAAATGGCGCGTCCGCTGGGGCGTGGAAGCGAAGGAGGACGGTTCGGCCACCTACATGGAAGAGGAACTTGACCACAGACCGGACGCTGATGAAATCCGGTCATTGGTGTCGGAATGGTACAACAGCCGGACCGACGAACGAATACTGTCCGGCTTCGAGTACGACGGGCAGCCCGTATGGCTGTCAAGTGAAAACCAGTTCAACTACAAGGCGGCCTACGACCTTGCAGTACAGACAAACGGCAAGAACTTGCCTGTGACATTCAAGTTCGGCACGGACAACGTACCGTACTACAAGACATTCGACACGGTGGCAGACCTTCAGGACTTCTACGTGAAGGTTATGAGGCACATTCAGGATGTCTTGCAAAATGGCTGGAAAAAGAAAGATGCGTTGGACTTGGCTTTGTATGAAGCCGGGTGATGGATGAATCCCCACGGGGGAGGGTTGAAAAAAAGCCCCCGGCCTGTTAATCAGTCGTCTCACTTACTTATTAACCAAAACGCCTATACAGCGCACGACCGGGGGCAATATACCCTCGTTCGCACTGTATAGGCTTTCTTTTTGGCTGCGCGCAAATTGCGCATAAATAAGTGAGACGTTGCAAAGATACTAAAAATGATTGGATATGACATTGTTTGAGGCACTTAAATTTAACAGGGAACCGTTGGAAAAGCTTTTAAGGTTGGGCGTGAAGTCTGACGACATCCGTTATATAGACCTTTATTCTGAGTTTGAAGAGATGAAGGGTAGGGGAGAGAAGACGACATACGCCGTGCTGTATTTGGCCGGTAAATATTCGATATGCGAGCGCAAGGTGTATGACGTTATAAAGCGTTTCGGAAAACGCTGTACGCTTGATGCAGTGTGATTTGTCCCGACATTTCTTTTGTCTTGCCCCGTATCGCTACCTTTGCGCAAACCAAAGGAAAGGACGATGAACAAATACTATCAAATGCTGGAGAAGATACTCGTAACGGGCAAAGTCCAGACAAATAAGAAGGGCTGCATCAAGTATCTCCTGAATGAACGGCTGACGCTCACACCCAGCGACCTGCTCGACATATTCGAGAGCCACGGAATAGCGAGAAAGAAACTGAAAGCGGAACTCCGTCTGTTCATGCGGGGCGAGCGCGACGTGGAAAGATACCGCGAGGTGGGCATAACGTGGTGGGACTATTGCGGACACGCACTTGTGAACAGCTACCCGACATACTTTGAGAAGCTTCCGCCTCTAATTGCCAAAATCAACGCGGAGAAGCGTAACAGCAAGAACTACGTGCTGTTCCTCGGCGCGACGGGCGTTGAGACGAACCAAGCCCCATGCCTCAGCCTTGTGCAGTTCCAGATAGACGAGGGCGAGCTGGTTGTGTCGGCCTACCAGCGCAGCTCTGACGCGAACCTCGGACTGCCGTCGGACATTTATCACCTTTATTTGATGTCGAGGCAGATAGACCTGCCATTGAAGTCCATCACGCTTGACCTTGGGAACGTGCATATATACGAAAACAATATATCCCGGACAAAAGACTTGTTGGCCGGGGTGGAAAACATAAAATTCGAATTGAACGTATGAGAAAAATGTATTTGTCGGCTCCATTGCCATTTGTCGGGCAAAAGAGGATGTTCTCAAGGGAATTTATCAAGGTGTTGGAACAGTTCAAAGACAAGACGGTATTTGTAGATTTGTTCGGCGGCAGTGGCTTGTTGTCGCATATAACCAAATGCCAAAGGACGGATGCGACGGTCGTGTACAATGATTTTGACGGTTACAGAGAAAGGTTGCAGGCCATTCCGCAGACAAACGTCCTGCTGACCGAGTTCAGGCGTCTGACAGCAGGTGTGCCGAAGGATAAGCCAATCAGAAGCGCAATCCGCGAACGGATATTGGAACGCATCGCAAGGGCGGAAAAGGAATGGGGATACGTGGACTACATTACCGTATCTTCAGCATTGATGTTCTCGATGAAGTACGCTACGAGCCTTGAAGCCATGCGCAAGGAGACGCTTTACAACAAAATACGTAAGACGGACTATCCGCCTTGCCCGGATTACTTGGATGGCTTGACGATAACGTCCTGTGACTACAAGGAACTTTATGAGAAGTACAAGGACGTTCCCGGCGTCGTGTTCCTTGTAGACCCTCCATATTTATCAACGGAAGTCGGCACGTACAAAATGTATTGGCGGCTTTCGGACTATTTGGACGTGTTGAATGTGTTAAGGGACAAGCCATTTGTGTACTTCACGTCAAACAAGTCATCGATAATCGAACTGTGTGAATGGCTTGGTGAAAACAAGACGCTCGGCAACCCTTTCAAAAAATGTGGAAAAGTGGAGTTCAACGCACACATGAATTACTCCGCGAAATACACGGACATAATGCTGTACAAGAAGCAAGATGAAAAGCCTTTTAATAAGGCAGCTTGAATATCATTTGAATGCTATTATATTGCCTGTTGAATTGTGCTTGACAAAGCCCAAGCCCGAAATAGAGTGATTTTGGCTCTTATTTCGGGCTTTATTGTTTGTGTTGTGCGCAAGTCCTTTTTTGTACGTTTCGTTTTGAATGAACACTCGAAAAACGGACGCTTCGTTTCGGATTCGGCGAAAATTTGGATTTGCGGATTATAACGTAGGAGATGTCGATGGGATTCTCTTCAGAGGCTTTGTCGATGTTCTCGGCGGCGGCTACGTAGTTGCCACGGAGGATGGCGTAGAAGTCGTAGCGGCCGATGTTCTCGCTGGCAGCATCGCCGCTGATTTCGTCGGTGCCGTCGTAGCGGCCCAGGCTACCACCCTTGTTGTTGGTCAGCGTCCAGTAACCCGACGAAGAAGCGTCGGGCGCAGCGGCGTAGGTGGGGCTGACGTAGGCGCGGTCGGTCCATCCCTCACCATTGTTCTCGGTGCGGTAGTTCCAGTTATTGGGGGCATCGTTCGACTGTAGACAGACGTCGGGATAGCCTGCGCTGGTGATGACGAGCCACTTGACGGCATCGCCCGTAGCACCGGAATAGTTGCTGGCGTTGAAGGCTTCGAAGGTATAGAGGGCGTTTTTGTTCACCTCAGGATAGACGTCGGCCTCGTACCATAGCGTCTGATAGGCGTTGCCCTGCTTGTTGCCGGTGCCAAGCACAAGACCATTGTCAGTGTTGTGCTCGTAGATCGCAAAAAAATACTGGCTCACGTCGTCGGGCAGTACGTCGATCTTCTGCCAGCCGTGTTCGGCCGAATGCATCTCCCGTGCCACCTTCGGGGTGTAGAGGGCTACCTGTTCGGCACGGAACTCTTGAGTGGAAGAGCCGTTGAGCAGGTTTGCCTGGAAGCCGATGCAGATCTCAGTCTCTTCGTCGAGCTGGAAGTAAAGGCCCTGCAACCTCAGATCGCCTGTGCAGTTGTTGATGGCGAAGTAGGCCAGACTCTGCTCGGGAATGTCGGCAGTGTTGCAGAGCGTCTTGCTGACGAACATATAAGCCTCGCTGCTGATGCTGTAGGTGGTGTTGTATGCGGCTCCGAAGTAATACTTGCCTGCAGGCAGGGTGATTTTGCGGTATATGCGGGCATTGGCGAGGTCGCCAGTGGTGTTGTTGCCGGCATCGTTCCACACACCGAGCATCAGAGCCTCGCGGCCTGAGTACTTGTCGAGTCCGTGCTTGGTGCCGTCGTTGCCATTAGGGATGTCGAAGTTCTCAACCGTCCAGTTCTTAGGAGCGCCGAAACGCTTGTCACCACCCGCAGAGCGAGTAAAGTCAGAAGCCTCGACAAGATACTGCGTGGTAAGATTGGCTTCGATGACACCATTGAAGGCGCCGCCCTTGTTCACGCCGTCAGTAAGAAACAGACGGTAAGCAGCAGTGAGGGTCTCGCGGGCGGCAATGCAGTCCTCGTCAGGAGAACCGACGGGCACACTCTTGGCTGCCAGGATGGCTTCGCAAAGCAGGTCGAGCTTGGCGGGGCTGATTTTGCCGGTGTTGTAGGGCTGTGCCTTGGGTGCAGTCTCGGAGACAACAGCTTCAATGCCTTCGATGAGTTCCTGAAGCAATTCATAGGCGCTGCGTTCATCGGCCTTGAAGGTGATGCGGAATACAGGGGCGATATTGTTGGGCTTAGTGCCAGGCACTTGTATGGTGAGGCCGTTGATGTCGTGTGTGAACTCCACGTCGTCACCACCTATGAGCGTGACCTTGTCGACCTCGCCGCTATACGACGATTCGGCGATGGAGAATGCCTTCATGGTGAAGGCGCCGGCAGCGGGCCATGCCATGATGGTAGCGTAGACGGTATCGTCTTTTGTGACATAGCGCACGTCCTGTGCCGAATAGGCCTGTCCCTCGTTGAAGCCCTGTGCGTTCATGGGGTTGGCAGCCTCTGCCAAAGGACCCTCGCCGAAGGTCTTCCAGGTGCGGGTGCCGTAGATGCTCTCGCTGTTGATGTCCATCCAGGCCTTGATGTCGGCCAGCACCTTGCGCTCCTTGTCATCGATGGTGCCGTTGCCGCGGACGGGGATGCTGAGCAGTAGGTTGCCGTTTTTCGACACCACGTCGATGAGCATGCGGATGACGGTGGCACCGCTCTTGTAACCATTATTATTATAGGTGTTCTGGTTGTAGTGCCAGTCGCCGATGCAGGTGCAGGTCTGCCAGTAGATGTCCTGCGGACGATCGGGTATGCCGCGCTCCACGTCCCACATCATGTAGCCCTTCTGTTGTGCGGTGAGCTGCTTGCCGGTAACCACCACCTGCTGCTTCCCGTCGTGCTCGGCAGCGCTGTGGTTGTAGTAGTGCTGCAGGATGTTCTTGCCCACCTGGTCGTCGCAACCGTAAAACGGCATGGCCGTGTCGTCGAAATAGATCATGTCGGGGTCATAGTCGTCGATGAGCTGCAGCACACGATTCTGGAACTTCTGCTTGTAGGCCTGTGAGGGCAGGCTGGCTCCGTTGCCCCAGTCCCACTGGCTGTGGATAGTGCCGCTACTTTCCCATCCTGCAGAATGGGCGTGGTTCTGTGCGTAGAGCTCCTGCGGGTCGAGGCCTTCCCACCATTTGCCCTCGCCGTCGGCCTTCGTTAGGTTTCCATCGTACTTCTGCGACGGCTCTAACCATGTCCAGGCGTGCGAAGCGTGTATGCTGACGCCCAAAGGGAGACCCTCGGCCTTACAGGCATCGCTCCAGCCTTTGACGAGGTCTTTCTTCGGACCTACGTTTACTGAGTTCCATTCCTGATAGGGCGAATTCCACAGGTCGAAGTTGTCGTGGTGGTTGCCAAGGGCCATGAAGTAGCGTGCACCGACGCTCTTGTAGAGGCTGACCAGTTCCTGCGGATCCCACTTGTCAGCCTTCCAGGCATTGCAGAGATCTTTCAGTCCGAAGTCTTTCGGGTTGCCGAAATGACTTACGTGATAGTTGTACTGCCCGCTTCCCTCGTAGTACATGAATCGAGCGTACCAGTCGCCGTTCTCGGCCTGGCACTGCGGCCCCCAGTGTGCCCAGATGCCAAACTTGGCGTCCTTGAACCATTCGGGGCACTCCCAGGCGCTGAGCGACTCCCAATCATTTCCGAACGTTCCTGTCTGAACGGTCACGTCGGTCTTCTGAGCGTTAGCTGTTGTGGCTGCTAACAATAAGCCTAACAGGATTTTTTTCATTTTGAGTTGATGAGTTATTAGGTAATTAATATTTTGGCGCAAAGTTACCATAATAATATACAGGTCAAGGGCTAAAACAGCACCGAAAAGGGTGTGTTTTAGCCCCGTGGAACGTTTTTGCCCCCTAATGGGAAGATTATGTACCTATGTTTCTGCCTGCTACTGGGGGTGACTTTGAATGTATTCGGTGGGTGTCTGGCCGAAAGTGTCCTTGAAGCAACGGGTGAAGTATTTCGGAGTGGAGAACCCTGTAGCATAGGCCACCTCCGAAACATTCATCCTGCGGGACAGCAACATCTCGCAAGCACGTTTCATCCTGACGCTGCGGATGAGGTCGGAGGGCGACATGTCGGTCTCGGTCTTCAACTGCCGGTAAAGGGTTGTCTTGCTAACGTTCATCTCCTCCAGCAGCTGAGCCAGTCCGAAGTCGCTGTCACCGATATGCTTGTCTATGATTTTAACGATGTCATCGGTAAGACGATGCTCGGAAGTGATGATGTCGACTTTGGCCTGGGCTACCTCGGCTTGTAGCTGTCGGGCATAGTGCTTGCGGACATGCCTCGTCAAGGCTGCCACTAACAGACCTGTAATAATAAGGTATAAGGCAAATGCCCAGGATGTCTCGTACCAGTGAGGCAGCCGCTCGACGGTAGTGGCATTGACAGGTTCGCTCCAGCTGCCGTCGCTCTGCCTGACACGGAGCCACAGTGTGTGCAGGCCTCTCGGCAAGCGGTTGTAGAATGCCACGGGCTGGGTGTCGTCGGCATCTGCCCATTCCTCGTCAACGCCTTCCAGAAGGTACTGGATGTGAGGTGCGCGGTTGGGGAAATAGGTCAGTGTAGAAAGCTGAAGACTTATGCGTTGTGCGTCGGGCGGTAGGACGATGTGGCTAAAATTGGTCCCATTGTTGTCTTCCACATCGAAAAGTAGGCTCTTGTTGCCGACGAGTACGTCTGTGAGCGTGGGTGTGATAGCATCGGTCGGTGCAGCCACCGACTCGTCGGGCAGATAGATGAAGCTGCCGTAGCCTCCTGCGAGGACTCCGCCACCATCGCTACAGAGGGCATGGTGCTGAAAAGCCTGCACCTCAACGATACCCCTGTCGGCGGTGAATGTTTCCGCCATGCCGTTGTCTGTTCTGTAGCGAACAAGGTGTTTGTCTGTCATGACCCACAACGTATGGCCGTTTACGAGCATATCCTGTACAAGACCGTCGGAGAGTAAGGTATCCAATGGCGACGGTTCGAAAGAACAATGACCGTTGGACGGCAGCGAGTTGTCGCTACGGAATGTCCGACCTAGTGTGGTGGCCGCCCATAGCCGCCCCGTCGCATCCACACATAGCGTGCGGACACTTTCACCCTGCCTGAGAAAGCTGAGCGGTGCCACCGTGCGACACTGGATGGTATTGCCGTTCCGGGTGCAGCTGACGAGCACGCTGTCTGTAGCGCACAGCATCTCTCCGTCATCGGTAAGGCTGGTCATGGCACAGGGATGCTTGAGGTCTGATGCCAGCAGCTGGGCGTCATCCCATGCGAGGACGTTCTGACGGGTAAGCATCCACAATGTGTGGCGACTGTCCTCAAACAGTTCTCTCACCAAGCCGGCATCAGGCGCCAAAGCTCCTACGTCGATTATACGTTCTATAGTGACGTTTTCATCCTGGCGCAACAGATGTGCAACCTTGGCCTCATAGCGTCCGGCAATCCAGATACTACCAGGCTGACGGCCAGGACGCAGGATGCCTAATTCAGATCTGCCAGGGCGATGCAAGTTGACAACGTGGCCCGTCGTGCGGTTCAGCAGCTGCAGCCCCTTACGGTTCTGGTTGAGCCAAACCATCGGTCCGTCGGCATAAAGGTTGATGATGTTGAGCTCTCCCCGCTGCTGACTGACAAGCTGGGGCAGATGATAGTTCCTTGTGCCGGTGAGATCGAAACTGACGGTGTAGCCCAGGTCGTTGGCCGACACCCAGATGTTGCCCTCGCGGTCAACGTCAATCTTCGTGTGATACCTGAAGGGGTCAATGCTTGGTGTGAGGTCTATGGGCACGAGCTGTCCGTCTTCGTATTTAAGGGCATGTAACTCGTCGTAAGAGAGCATCCACAGCCACCCTTTTGCCTTGTCTTGGCGTATGCAGAAAATGATGCTCTCGGGAACATTGAGGTTGTGGTTGACGATGGTATGCTCCACCCAGCAGTTCCGGGCATCGTCTGCTTCGGGCTTGTACTGCCACAAGCCAGCACCCCAAGTGCCCATCCAGTAATGGCGCTCGCGGTCCTGGAACATAGTGCACACCGAGCCGCCGTTTGGGAGGGGAGGGAGTTGCTCGAAACCACCGGCACGGCTACGCAGCAGAATGCCTTCACGACACATCACCCAGAGGGCATTTTCCCTGTCAAGGTAGATGTCAAAAATATCGTGTCCTTCCTTTGTCTCTGAGAAGGGATTGATTTCCTTCACCTCGCTGCATGTGGAGTTGCAGTGATAGAGTCTCTGCCCGATGGCAATCCACATACCGCCTGAGGCATCCGACTGCATTCCGCTCACGCGACGTCTCCTCAAACGCTCGTCTTCGGGCTCGAAAAGCTTGCCGTTGGACTTGTCGTAGAGCGAGAGTCCCTGGTCGGTAGCAATCCATAAGAGATCGGGGGTGTCGTCCAGATTGCGGATATGATTGTCTGCCAACAGGTCGGGATGCTCCACGGTGGAACGGAAAGGACGAAGGCGATAGCCATCCCAGCGTTCCAGACCTGCAGTCGTACCTAACCAAACATAGCCATCACGATCCTGATAGACATTGTACACTTCATTGGTAAACAGCTGGCGTGTGAAGGGGAACGGCCTTACAACCAGCACCTGCGCCACAACGCTTGATGTCATGGACAGGAGAAGGAAAAGTGTGAGAAGTATCTTGCGAATCATTCTGCGTGGAAAAGTATCCTTGTAAGTTATACAGTGCAAAGGTACGTATTTCTTTCAAATTGACCGCAAAATACTTAAGGTGAGTTCTATCAATTCAATTTATCCTCTTGTATCAGACAGCAGAACTCTTTA
>OJQN01000426.1_pt1 | contig 17309 bp, 12 predicted proteins | sample 1598881 | NCBI WGS metagenome assembly OJQN01 (sample SAMN03922512, study PRJEB24848) | human gut metagenome | isolation source: stool sample | host: Homo sapiens | place: Germany | collected 2010-02
TCGTCGGCAGCGTCAGATGTGTATAAGAGACAGACTGTATTCAAACTTATATCTTGATTTTGCAAAAGGTATACGAGATAAAAATGAAGAAACATGTCATCTTACAATTCACAAATCTAAAGGTTTGGAATTTGATAATGTGCTTTTGGTATTTGATGAGACCAAAAAGGCATTGGATTTCTTGTTAAAAACGGATTTAAACAAAACAGAAGACGACCATCGTTTGTATTATGTCGCTTGTAGCCGTGCTAAACATCGATTATTTCTTTCGATACCAAGCCTTAGCGAGTCGGAACAAGTTTCAATACAAAACAAATATGGTAAGTTTTTAACTATCAAAGCGAATTAACAATTATGACAACAGAAGATATACTACGGCTCAGAGACCTCGGCGAAGTAAGCAAGGTGCAGTTCAAGGAACGCATCTTGGACAAATATGACATAGGTTGCGAACTGGTTGCCATGAGTAATTATCGAGGAGGTCGGCTTGTGATTGGCATCAATGATAAGACAGGAGAATTTAACCCCTTGTCGTATGCCGAGGTGCAGGAAACAACCAACATGCTCGGCAATATCGCTTCGGAAAATGTCGTTCCAAGCATCTTGCTCGACATTGATACAGCCCAAGTGGAAGGCGGCAGCGTGGTGGTGGCAACCATCAAAGAGGGAAACAATAAGCCTTACCACGACAACAAAGGCATTGTCTGGATAAAGAACGGTGCTGACAAGCGCAAGGTGTTTGACAATGCCGAACTGGCGGAGATGATGTCCGAATGTGGCAGTTTCGCCCCGGATGAAGCCGTAGTGAAAGATGCTACACTGGACGACTTGGATGAAGATACCCTCAAGATATTCCTGCAAAACCGCTTCTCCATCGTATTGGAAAAGAAAGGTCTGGTAGGCGACGCTCTTCGTGAGGCATCTCTTGACGACATCGCCAATGCCATTGCTAAGGGACACGACCTGAACAAGCTGATGCGTAACCTGCGCTTTATCCGTCCAGACGGAAGTCTGACCGTAGCCGCCATGCTGCTGTTCGGCAAATACACCCAGCGTTGGCTGCCGGTCATGACGGCTAAGTGCATCAGTTTTGTCGGGAACCATATAGGCGGCAAGCAATTCCGTGACAAAGTGAACGATGCGGATATGGAGGGAAACCTGCTGCATCAGTTTGAAACCATCATGGCTTTCTTTACCCGGAATCTTAAAAACGTACAGGTGGAGAAAGAATTTAATTCGTTGGGCAGGCTCGAAATTCCTTATAGCAGCCTGGTTGAGTTTGTGGTCAATGCCCTTGTTCACCGCTCTCTGAACTGGAATGCACCTATCCGTATCTTCATTTTTGACAACCGGGTGGAGATACACAGTCCCGGCATCCTGCCCAACGGCTTGCAAGTGGAAGACATTACCAATGGCACCTCCATGCCCCGTAACAATTTCCTTTTCAGCAATGCCATCTATCTTCTGCCTTATACGGGAGCAGGAACGGGCATCCAGCGTGCCTTGGAAGATGGGCTGCAAGTAGAGTTCAAGAATGACGAAAGGATACATGAGTTTTTGATTACGATAAAAAGGAATCCTAATTTAGAGGCGGACTCTGACACTATCCTTAGCAGAAACGAGGCTACCCCTGACACTATTCCCGGCAAAAACGAGACTACCCCTGACACTTTTGATGTGACCCCTGACACTCGCCCTGGCAAAAATGAGGCTACCCCTGACACTTTTGGTGTGACCCCTGACACTCGCCGGATGAAACTCACTCCCAAGCAAAAGGATGTGGTCAATTATTGCAACGTACCTCGTAGTAGTCGTGAAATACTTGAAAGAGCCGGGGTAAGTTATCATAGCAAGAATATCCAAACTTATATTACGGACTTGGTTGAAGCAGGGTATTTGGAAAGAACAATACCAGAAAGACCTTCCGACATGAACCAAAAATACCGGAAGAAATGAGCGCGATAGACAAAATATACAATTACTTTGATAGAGAGCCTGACTTGAAAGTCCTCTTTATCTTTAATGACGAGTTCCTTGCTGACGAGCTTCGCGAGGTGCAGTGGAAGGAAGGCTACCGCTTTGTGGACTTCCAGGGGGATTGGTTCACTGTGAAGTACAATCTGGACAACGCCTGGGCCGATGACCGGGTGGTGTTATACTTCCATCAGGAGTCCCCTTTGCAAAAGAAATCGTTGAGGGAGAATTTTCCGCTGCTCGACGTGCTGACGGCCAATATGGAATACAAAAGCCAAGATTATACCGCCTTTATGCAACAGTACGGATTACCCGACACGGACAAGCCGATGATGCGCTTTGTGGAAAGGAACATCATGGCGTTGCAGTCGGAAAGGATGCTGCGCCTGTTCGCCCCCTATTACCAGGACCGGAGCATCACGACCGACAAGCTGGTCCGAGGATTCATCAGCAGCTACATGGGCGTGCAGCGCATCCTGGAATGGGATGCTATCCTTTTGCGCGTCATCTTGTTGGGACGGGACGCGGAGCAACAGAAGCGGACGGACTTCTTCGTGAAGCTGCGCAAATGCAAGGATGCAGTCGAAGCCTTGGGACGGAAGCTGACAGACATTTTCGGCACAACCATCGATGACAATACGGAAGAAAAAGTGGCTGATGTGGTGAAGGTGTTGAAATACAACGCTATCGTGCAGAATCTTGCCCCCGTGGCAGCGGATAACTATAAGCAATGGCGCATAGACAACACCCTTGCCCTGCAACAGATGAACCGCCTCTTGGAACTGGCACTCAGTCAGGAAAAGACGGCGGACGCGCTGTTGGAGGTGATGGACGAACTGGGCGATGCCGTCCGCGATGATGAACTGATACGCTGGTACGGAACGGACGCCAACTACTATTTCGTGCCGCCACGCCTCTGCCAGCCCATCGTGGCCGGACTGCTCAAGGATAAGATGGAAACCGAGCCGGAGGCGGTCATTAGACGGATAGAAGACCTGATGCTGAAGCTGAACGGACGCGGTATGACGGCTTCGGTCATGGACTATTGCCTGACCGTGGCGCGATACTACCAGAAAGCATTGGCACTCGGCTCGCTCACGCTCAACACGCCCAACGAATACGTGATGCGCTATCAGGAGGATTATTACGTGTTGGACCAGCTTTACCGGCAGGCCACCGAACAGTATTTCAAGGTGGACCCTTCGTGCGGATTGTTCCCCGACATCCAGCAGGCCAAGCACAGTCTTGACCTGCATTACAGCAAGCTCAACAACCGCATGAATCAGGAATGGACTCGCTGCATTCAGGAAACCGGAGGCATGGGCGGAGTACACCTGTCCCGTCAGCAAGATTTCTATGAGAAGCGCATCCGGCCCATGCAGAAGAAAGTGGCCGTCATCGTGAGCGACGCCCTGCGCTACGAGGTGGCGCAAGAACTGATAGGCGAACTGGCCCGGTCCAAGCATGTCGCCACGCTGAAAGCCATGCTGGCCATGCTGCCCACGGAGACCAAATACGGCAAACCGGCGCTTTTACCCCACCGGGAGCTGAAACTCTATGGACAAGAGGACAGTCAGAATATGTCAGTAGACAACCATATACTGAGCACCACCGAAAAACGCTCGGAACACTTACAAAGATACAAGGATGGAGCCATCTGTGTCCCGTTTGAGACCGTAGCGGAATACAACCAACAGAAGAACCGCGAGATATTCAAACATCCGTTGGTGTATATCTTCCACGACACGATAGACAAGGCCGGACACGACGGTACGGCCAAGCAAGTGACGCAGGCATGCCGGGAAGCCATCAACGAACTGGCCACGATGATTCCCAAAATCCTCGCAAGCTACAACGTCACGGAAGTGTATGTCACCAGCGACCACGGTTTCCTGTTCAATGACATCGACTTTGCGGAAAAAGACAAGCACAAGATAGAAGAGGAAGCCATTGAGCGCAGCACCCGTTACTATCTGACCCGCTCGGATGCCGAAGCCACGGGGATGGTGAAGTTTCCGCTCAGTGAAGTGTCGGGTATCTTGAACGGAAGCGATGTGTATGTGGCCGTGCCGCAGGGAACGAATCGCTTGGCGGCACCTTCCGGGGGATATATGTTCACGCATGGCGGAGCTTCCATGCAGGAACTAATCATACCTATTATAATATGTCATCAGGAGCGCGATGACAACAAACAGCCTGTGGGGGTGATGGTGCTCGACCGCAAACTGTCCATCCAGGCATCCCGGCTGCGCTTCAAGCTGTTGCAGACGGAGGCTGTTTCCATGGACATGAAGGAAAGATACATCCGCGTGGCCTTGTATCACAACGACGAGCCGGTCACACCTGTCAAGGATATCCTGCTGGACAAGACCGACCCGTCGCTGGACAACCGGAAGATTCAGGTGGACCTGACCTTGAACCGGAACGTGGACGCCAAGGTGCTCCAACTGAAAGTGTTTGACGCAGCGGACGACCTGAATCCGCTCATCAAAGAGAATGTGACGAACAATACCTTAATTGAAAACGATTTTGACTTTGAATGATGGAACTGCAGCAAAAGATATTAGATGCCTTCATCGGCAAGGTGGTGCGGAAGGACCTGGCTTTCCTCGTGAAAGGCGGGCTGCCTGTGCCCACCTACGTGTTGGAGTATCTGCTGGGACAGTATTGCGCCAGTGATGACGAGGAAATCATCAACGACGGACTGGAAAAAGTCAAGCAGGTAATCCGGAACAATTACGTGCATCGTGCGGAGGCGGAAAGCATCAAAGGCGTCATCCGCGAGCATGGCAAGCACAGGGTAATAGACAAAGTAACCGTCACCCTCAACGAGCGGAGCGACGAGTACAACGCTACCTTTGCCAATCTCGGCCTGTCGGGAGTGCCCATCGGGACGGAGTATGTCCGCAAGAATCCCAAACTGCTGTCGGGCAACGGCGTGTGGTGCATTGTCACCATCGGCTATGTGTCGGGAGAGGACATCAAGGTGCGTTGGGAGATACAGAACCTGAAACCCATACAGATTTCCCACATCGACCTGGAGGAATACATCGAGCAACGTTCCAAATTCACCACGGAGGAATGGTTGGACTTCCTGATGCACACGGTCGGCTTGAATCCGGAGGTGATGAACCGACGCGAGAAGTTCATCACGCTGGCCCGATTGCTTCCTCATGTAGAGAACAATTACAACTTCGTGGAGCTGGGGCCCAAAGGCACGGGCAAGAGCCACGTGTTCCAGGAACTGTCGCCCTACGGTGTGCTGGTCAGCGGAGGTGATGTAACCTCTGCCCGGCTGTTTGTCAAAATGCAGGGCAACAAGGAGATATTGGGACTGGTGGGCTACTGGGACGTGGTAGCATGGGACGAATTTGAGCAGCAGAAAGGCCGCAACGTGGATGCCGTGCTGATAGACACCATGCAGAACTACCTGGCCAACAAGTCGTTCAATCGGGGCAAGGGAACGCATGAAGCCAGCGCATCGATGGTGTTCGTGGGAAACACCAAGCACACCGTGCCGTATATGCTGAAAAACTCACACCTGTTTGAGTCCATTCCCACGTCTTTCATCAAAGGAGCCTTCCTCGACCGCATCCACCTGTATAATCCCGGATGGGAAATCAGGATTCTGAAGAAGAACAGCTTTTCAACCGGATACGGGCTGATAACGGACTACATAGCCGCCGTGCTGCACGAGTTGCGGAATGACGACCGCACATCGGCACTGAAGGAGTACGCCCGATTTGACGGCTCGCTGTCCGAACGCGACCATCTGGCCATCCGCAAGACCTTTTCCGGATTCAGCAAGTTGCTCTATCCCGACGGACGGATGACCGATGAGGAGGCACGGGAAATCATCGACTTTGCCACCGAGGGACGCAAGCGTGTGAAGGACCAGCTGTATGCCATTGACGAGACGTTCAATGCCGAGCCGGCCAAGTTTGTCTACACCTGGCTGCCTACGGGAGAAACCGTGAAAGTGGAAACGCTGGAGGGTCTGGAGTTTGGTCCTCAAAATACCCCGGACCAAAATCAAGACGACACTCATCCGTCTTCGGAGCAAGAGGAAAGCACGGAGGAAGCTGCATCCGAAACCTCATCCGCTGCCGTCAAGGGAAAACGTCCCCGTATTCCTGCTTTGACTTCCAAGGTCATCACCATCCGCGAAAACCAGGGCGGCATCACCTATAAGGGACTCTTTGGCGACTATCTGCGCACGGCCAAGGAAATCAGGCTGACCGACCCGTTTATCCGTCAACCCTACCAGATAGACAACTTGGTAGACTTTATCCAGATGGTGCGTGACGTGACATCCGTGCAGGACACCATCAAGATTCACCTAAGTACACAGAACGAGGACGATGAGAAGGTGGCGGAAGTAATAGACAGCTTCAACGACCTGGCCGATGAACTGCTGCCCCTGGGCATTGAGTTCACCTACGACTTCAAGGCCGACCACGACCGCATGATACAGACCGACACGGGATGGACCATCACTTTGGGGCGCGGACTGGACATCTATGAAAAGTTCGGCCGTTTCTCCCTAAGTCGGGCCAACCAGCAGAACCGCCGTTGCAAGGCATTCAATGTGTCCATCAACCATACCCAAAACGAAACCAATAATTGAACAAATATGGAATACTTCAGACCCACATATACACCAGAAAGAATCACGAACCTAAGGGCGAATGAGATTTTTGTATTCGGAAGCAATCTGCAAGGAATGCACGGTGGAGGAGCGGCACGTATGGCATACGAAAAGTTCGGTGCCATCTGGGGCAATGGTGTAGGGTTGCAAGGTCAATGCTATGCCATACCGACCATGCAAGGTGGCGTGGAAACCATTCGCCCCTATGTGGATGAGTTCATTGCTTTTGCCAAGGAACGCAAGGAACTGACTTTTCTGGTGACTCCCATTGGTTGCGGAATAGCCGGATTCAAGGCGGAGGACATCGCTCCCTTGTTCAAAGAAGCGATAGTGGAAGAAAACATTGTGTTGCCGGAATCGTTTGAGGAGGTAATCATGCAAAGCCGTCCGTTAAGCAAGGCCGCTATTGACGTGTTGGCAAAGCGGATGCAAGCAAAGAATCCCTATTCCGCAGGTACGCTTTCTCACGGTATCTGGGAACATCAGCACTATTTTGAACTGTTGTGGGGCAGTTATGACCATTATGATTGGCACGAACACTTTGAAAAGTATGGTCTGTGCGAAGACTTTGAAAGAGGAGTGGTACTTACTGATGACCTCATGCACCAACCGGTCAATAAAGAATGGGTGTTCGGAATGTATATGTCGGCCGAGTTTCCACCACAGAAGCTGATGCTGCTGGAACAGTGCCATTATTATAAAGGAGAGCGATTATGTCCTTTTCGTTCACAGATGAAGGGCATGTTGTTTAATTATGAAAGATGCTGGGTGAAGTTCAATCTATTTCCACAAGACCATCCTCACATAGAAGAGGATTTGGATTATTACAAACATTGCGGACTTGCCGACTTATGCCCGGATGACGGTGTGCCCATGTCGATGAAAGCCCTGTTGCTTAACCGCTGGCTTCATTGGGGAGGTGATTTCGCGAATTTGGATAGTTTCAGGGAATGGTACCGCACTTTAGACTATACGAATGTGAATGGAGGATTAAGGAAAGAAGACCTCTATGATATTTCCAATCCGGATTTCTTGTTCTTTTGGGGACATCACGGCAATCCGGGTGAAACGACCAAAGCCTGTCTCAGCCAATGGTTCCCTTGCAGGTTTACCGTAAATGGTATCCATTACAACTGTGCGGAACAGTTCATGATGGCAGAAAAGGCACGAATCATGGGCGATGAAGATACAAGAAAAAGAATCTTGGCATCTACAGATCCGAAAGAGATTAAGGCATTAGGTAGAGAAGTGCGGAATTTTGACGAATACAAATGGCAAAAGCATCGTATGGAAATTGTCATTACCGGCAATCTGCACAAATTCATGGATAATGAAGAGCTGAAAGTCTTTCTGCTTGGCACAAGAGATAAGATATTGGTGGAAGCCAGCCCCTACGATACAGTTTGGGGGATTGGCATGAAAGAAGATGACCCAGACTGCAGGAACCCCCGTTTATGGAAAGGAGAAAACCTGCTTGGGTTCGCATTGATAGATGTGAGGAAAAAACTCAGTAAGATATAATAAAGAAATCCACTATGGAATCATCGAAAAAACTTCAAACGTATCATACGGCTTCCATATTCGCTATAGACCGTTTACGGATGGGAACGGACGGCCATGGAATCACCACACTGGTCTGTCTCATGGGCTGTCCGCTTCGGTGTGCTTACTGCTTGAACGACCGTTGTCATGAGGAAATCTATTCCAAAGGTAGCCGTGGACTTTACTTAAATAAAGGAATCATACAACTGGATGCCAATGAACTTTATGACCATGTGAAGATAGATGACCTTTATTTTCAAGCAACGGGAGGCGGTATCTGTTTTGGAGGTGGCGAGCCGACCCGATACGCCAGTTTCATAGAGGAATTTCGCCGGGTATGCGGTAATGTCTGGAAAATCACATTGGAAACCTCACTTTACTGTCCTGAAGACACCATCCGACAACTTGCACCGATAGTAGACCATTGGATAGTGGATATAAAGGACATCAACCATGTCATCTATGAACGATATACCGGGCATCCGAGCCGTATCCGTGACCACTCACTGAGTGTACTGCTCCAGACCTGCCGGGTAGAGAATGTCACCTTAAAAGTACCTCTTATTCCCGGTTATAATACGGATAAGGATGTGGACTACAGCCTTGATGAACTGGAAAGAATGGGATTTACGAATTTTAAATGTATACACTACCTTCAAAGAGAATCAAAATGTCACCCTCAAACAAAAGGACTGCAACATGAACGGAAAAGATAAATGCAATTTGCTCAGAGAAATCCGAAAGCGGATAGCCGCGCAGTATGGATTGACCTATCAGCCAGAAGAATGCCACCACGAAGGGGATTGCGCAGGCACATGCCCAAAATGTGACTCTGAACTGCAAGACCTGCAAAGGCAATTAAAGGAGAAAGGCATTGAAAATATTGAACTTGACCGGCAAATGGAGGAAATGGTTGACAGCTTCAATCCGGGCGGTGATGCGGACAATGACCTCATTGCCCTACAAGGAGAGCTCGCCCCTCCCGAATATAATGACAAGATAGAAATTACAGAAGGTATGCCTGTACCGCCTCCCGAAGGAATGTCCATGTTTCCTGAACCTAAAAAGAAAAGGGCGTTTTTCAAGGAATGTGCCGTTGCCGGCTGGAACTTCCATCATCCGGAAGACTTTTGGGATGAGCTGTATGAAGGAGCGGAGCTAGTTTTGATTCGCGAACGTGCCAATAAGCACGACCGCAATGCAGTGGCCGTGGCATTAGCCGATGATATGGAAGGTGATACGGAAAATTTTGACTTTGATTGCATCATCGGCTATGTACCACGAAAGGAAAACGAAATGGTGGCGAAAATGATGGATATGGGATGGGGTGACGCCTTTACTGCGGAACTTACCACTGTCAAGGATAATGGAACTTACGATGAACGCTTACGTATGACCATCTATATTAAAAGCAAGATAGAGAGTACGGAAAGTTGGTATGTACAAAAGATGGATAACAGTTCCTGCCAAAACCTTTTGGAATTTCTTTATCAAGATGGTATCACACATTTCCGTTGGGGTGGTTTCCCTCCTTGGGAAAGAGATTTACCCCGAAAAGGTGACAAGGTGGTATTCATTCACCAATGTGGAGCGGATGCTGAACTCTACCTGATGCACACAATTGCCATAGGCGAGGATGCCATGCTTTTCTTGGAGAATCCGGAGGAGGAACTGAACATGGTTGATGATTGCGCCCCGTATGTACTGACGTTGGTCAAAGGGCCGATTATAGTTGACTTGCAGGAACTAAACTTCTTGAGCAACTGTAAAATCGGTTCTTGCCAACCGGAAGAAAAACTGTCTGAAGATTGTATTGCCAAATTAAAAGATTTATTCTTCAAAAAATAACGCCTATGCCCAAACTTCGCTGTGTAGTGGAACGCATCACCTATCAGAATCCGGAGAACGGATATTCTGTCATGAAAGTCAAGGTGAAAGGTTATGACGACCTTGTGACCTTGGTGGGCACCCTGTTGGAGGTGCCTGCCGGAAGCGTGCTGCTGTGCGAAGGTGACTGGAAGGTGGACAAGCGTTATGGCAGCCAGTTCGTCTGTCAGACTTGGGAGGAAGTGATGCCTGCCACTGTCTATGGCATTGAGAAATATCTGGGAAGCGGTCTGGTGAAAGGAATCGGGCCGAAGTTCGCCCAACTCATTGTGAAGCAGTTCGGGCTGGATACCATCGAGGTGATAGAGACCGACATCGAACGGCTGTATGAAGTGCCGGGCATCGGCAGGAAGCGTGTGGAGAAAATCCGCGAGAGCTGGGAGAAGCAGAAGGACATCAAGAACGTGATGCTTTTCCTGCAAGGCTATGGGGTAAGCACGGCCTATGCAGCCAAGATATACCGCCAATACGGCAAGGAGAGCATCGACAAAGTGAAAGAGAACCCTTACCGCCTGGCGGATGACATCTGGGGCATCGGCTTCAAGACAGCTGACGGAATCGCAGGGAAGATGGGATATGAGAAGAACGACCTGCGTCGCTGCAAGAGCGGCATCATCTATACCTTGAACCAACTGGCCAATGAGGGACACGTGTATGCCGAGGAGGAGCAGCTGGTGAAAGCCGCCATCTGTCTGCTGGAAGCGGATGAGGACTCCATCCGCAAAACCCTGACCGACATGGCACGGACGGAAGACCTGAAGACAGAGGATGAAGCCATCTACCTGCCTCCGTTCTACTTTGCCGAGGTGGGCACGGCCAACCGTCTGCTTGCCCTGCTCCGTGAGTCGGAAAGCAATCTCTTTGCGACCCGGTTCAATGCTGCGGAACTGTCCAAGGAAACTGGCATCACGTATGACGAGGTGCAGTTGCAGGCCATCGGGGAAGCCCTTCGCTCCAAGGTTATGGTGCTGACTGGCGGGCCCGGCACAGGCAAGACCACTACGACCCAAGGTATCATCGCCGCACTGAAACATCTGGGGCTACGCATCCTGCTGGCCGCTCCCACCGGACGGGCTGCCAAGCGGATGAGCGAGGCTACGGGCATGGAGGCCAAAACCATCCACCGCCTGCTGGAGTACAATCCGAAGGACGGCTACAAACGCAACGAAGAGAATCCGCTGGAAGGCGACGCGCTCATCGTGGACGAATGTTCCATGATAGACATCATTCTGATGAACAATCTGATGAAGGCGGTCTCCACTTCCATGCGCCTCGTCATGGTGGGCGACATCGACCAATTACCCAGCGTAGGAGCCGGCAACGTACTCCGCGATATTATCGACAGTAAAAAGATACCCGTCATCCGCCTGACGCGCATCTTCCGGCAGGCACAGTCCAGCCGCATTGTGATGAGTGCCCACGCCATCAACCAGGGCCGTTTCCCCGATACCAGCAACGGCAAGGACACCGACTTCTTCTTCATGCAACAGGAAGCCCCGGAGAAGGTAGCCGAGGAAATCGTGAACCTCGTGAAGAACCGCCTGCCCAAAGCCTATCACCGGAAAACAGCCGACATCCAGGTGCTGACACCCATGCAACGGGGAATAGTAGGCGCGGCCAATCTGAACATGGCCTTGCAGCAGGCGTTGAACCCTTCGGGCGTGTCGCTAAACCGCAGCGGCTATTCGTTCCGTCAGGGCGACAGGGTGATGCAGCTGCGGAACAATTATGACAAGGACGTCTTCAACGGGGACTTGGGCTTCGTAGAATCAGTCGATCTAGAAGAGCGCACCTTATACATCAACTTTGAAGGGCGCATCGTGGAATACGATGTTTCCGAACTGGACGAGCTGACACTGGCCTATGCCACCACCATCCACAAGTCGCAAGGTTCGGAATATCCCATCGTGGTGATGCCCGTCCTGATGACCCACTATGTGATGCTGCAACGCAACCTGATTTACACGGGCATCACCCGTGCCAAGAAGATATGCGTGCTCATCGGCACGAAGAAAGCACTCGCATTTGCCATTCGCAACATGACGGTGCTGAAACGCAACACGAGGCTGAAAGAACGGTTGAACCCGGCATTGGGGCAATCCGTATCACCCAAACAGATACGCCCCTACATCTTGGGAAATCCGGAGGATGAAACAGCCATTGCCGCCGAACCTACGGTAGGTTATGACAAAGGAGACAAATAAACATGAATACCGAACGCCAATACATAGCCATTGACCTGAAGTCATTCTACGCCTCGGTAGAATGTGTGGAACGGGGACTTGACCCGCTCAACACGTGCCTGGTCGTGGCCGACCCGTCGCGGACGGAAAAGACCATCTGTCTGGCCGTATCGCCTGCGCTGAAAAGCTATGGAATCGGCGGCAGGCCACGGCTGTTCGAGGTGGTGCAGAGGGTGCGTGAGGTGAACCGGCAGCGGGGACGCTCCGGGAAATCGCACTCGAAAAAGGAACTGGACGCACACAGGGAGCTGGCCGTGGACTATCTGGTGGCACAGCCACGCATGGCGCATTACATCCAATACAGCACACGCATTTATGAAATATATCTCCGCCACATCGCCCCGGAGGACATCCATGTCTATTCCATCGACGAGGTTTTTATGGACGTGACATCCTACCTGAAGAATTACCGGATGACGGCTCACGAGCTGGCCATGAAAATCATCCGGGAGGTGCTGGCCGAGACAGGCATCACCGCCACCGCTGGCATTGGCACGAACCTTTATCTCTGCAAGGTAGCGATGGACATTGTGGCCAAGAAAATGCCTGCCGATAAGGACGGCGTGCGCATCGCGGAACTGGACGAGATGACTTACCGCCGTCTGTTGTGGGAACATACACCGCTTACGGACTTCTGGCGCGTGGGCCGTGGAATTGCCGCACGGCTGGCGGCCTACGGCATCCTGACAATGGGCGACATCGCCCGCTGTTCCATTGAGCGTGAGGACTTGCTGTATAAGCTGTTCGGGGTCAATGCGGAACTGCTGATAGACCATGCCTGGGGATGGGAACCTGTGACTATGGACTTGATAAAGGCATACCGTCCGGAAACAAACTCAGTCAGCAGCGGACAGGTGCTCCAGTCGCCCTATACGGCAGTCAAGGCACGGAATGTGGTACTGGAAATGGCGGACAGTCTCTCTCTGGACCTGGTTGACAAGAGACTGGTGACCGACCAGCTTGTGCTGACTATCGGTTACGACACTGAATCGCTGACGGACAGGAATATCAGGGAAAAGTATCAGGGCAAAGTGGCGACCGACCGCTATGGCAGACAAGTCCCGGTTCATGCACACGGAACAGTAAACATGGAGCGTCCGACCTCTTCCGAAACAATCCTCATGGAGAAGTCCGGCGGACTGTTCGACCGCATCGTAAACCCCGACCTGCTGGTACGCCGCATCACCCTGTCGGCAAACCATCTTATGCACGAGGCGGATATACAGCCAGACAATAAAGCGGTGCAGCTCGACCTTTTCACCGACTACGAAAAGCAGGAAAAGGAACAGAAAGCTGAAGAAGAGATGCTGGCTAGGGAACGCCGCCGCCAGGAAGCCGTGCTGCAGATAAAGAAGAAGTTCGGCAAGAACGCCATCCTCAAAGGGTTGAACTATGCGGACGGAGCCACCCAGCGGGAACGCAACCAGCAGATAGGAGGACACCATGAGTAGATATGACGACATCATCCACCTGCCGCACCATGTCTCCAAGACCCGGAAGCCGATGCCGATGATAAACCGTGCCGCCCAGTTTGCGCCCTTCGCCGCTCTGACCGGCCATGACGAGGCGATAGCTGAGACCGCACGGCAGACCACACCGAGGCAGATACTGTCATCGGACGAACAGGAGATACTGTCCAGGCGTCTGACCTATGCCATTGACCACATCGGTGAGCGTTCCAATCTTACATTCATCTATTTTATTCCTGACACGTTAAAAGACGGCGGCAGAAATATCACAATTACCGGAGTAATACGGAGGTACGATGAGTTGGAAAGAACTGTCATTTTAGAGACAAATGAAATCCTATTGATTGACAATATCTTATCAATCTCAGGAGGGATGATAGAAAAGCTACAACAAGAATAACGTGTTCTCTACAAATTATACTTACCATTGAAAATCAAAGATATATGAGTAAAACAACATTCAATTATAAATGTACCATTAAATTAAATTCATTATGAGAAAGGTTTTCGTGTTATTGGCAGTGTTACTTTTGACAGCACAGCTTGCATGTGCTAAAAAACTGTATGTAGAGATGGAATACAAGAAAAATTCCATAAAACTTGATGATGGCACAGACAGAAAGCCGCAAACTGTCAAGGGAACTGATGGCAAAGATTTGAAATTCAACTCCCTGATAGGGGCATTGAATTATATGTCTCTTCAAGGATGGGAATTAGTCGATACGAAATCTGTTACCACTGGGGGCGGATTTGTAGGCGCATATGGAGGAGCAAGCTCAACCAGCACAACAGTATATTACATTTTTTGCAAGGAAGTTCCTGACGAAGAATTAGAAGAAACCGTGGCGAACTCTTACAGGAAAGATTAAACCTATTCCTGCCATTGCAAGTTGAACCTATAATATAAATAGCTTATGATAATCCGCAAACGACCTATCATATCTTGGCTGCTCAATATTGACAACGTGGAAGATGAAGGAAAATTCGGCGTGCCCATGCTGAGCAACAAGCAACATTTTGGATATTTGGCCAATGCCCTGAAATTCCTGTCTGATGTCCGCCAGACACAACCGGATTGGGGCTTACCCGAACTTCTCATGCCCTCTTTTGAGGTAGTCATGAAGAAAAGCGCAAAATCATTTTACGGCATTGACCATCAGCTTTTCCAAGAGTTCTACAAGGATAATGTCTGTGGCATACTCCTTTCCAGAGACTGCGGGACGATTGTTTATGGATTTGGAGAAGACACATTGCATGTGTGGCTGTTCAGGGAGGATGGCGGCATTAGCAACCTGTATATGTATTTTTACATAGAATCAACCAAGGACAATGTACGGCATATATACACGTGGCCGACATTGACGGCAGATGACCAGCTTTTTGCCGGGAATAAGGAGGAACGGGAACAAATTTATGAGAGGTTGGCTAACAAATTGATGGTATATCTTGCCGTTAAAAAATATGTAAAGGTAGAAACAATCATCGTACCCGTTGGAACAACCGCTAAATTGGATGATAAGATTTTGGGGTACAAAAGCAAAGAAAAGGTCAGGAATGAGAGCGGTCAGGAAGTAATTGTAATGGATTCGAGGTGGTTCCGCAAGATTGTGAATGACAATGAAATATTCGTCAGAGGATTTTTCCGCTTCCAAAATAAAAAGGATGAAAAAGGGGAATGGTACAAGGAATTGATTTTTGTGGACTCTTTTGTGCGGCACGGTTATCATCGCAATGCCCTGATAGAGGAGGAAAACAATAGTAAGGAGTAGAACGGCACAATTCTTACCTCAAAGGAATACATTACCCCGACCCACACCTCACGGCGCAGGTCGGGGTCTGAACATTTCAAGGAATTATGCCGGTGTCCTCGCCTCCAGGAAGCGGTAGGCGTTGGCGTTTACAAGTCCTACAATTCGGTCGTGGTATTCCGTGTTGGAGTTGCACAGCCCCCGGCTCTGTATGACCTTGCCCTGGCTCAACGAGAATTCCACGGTCTCGATGCGGTTGCCCTGGCGGTCGTGTGCCGACAGGATAACGCTGTCCACCTTGGCGTAATACTCGCATTGGAACACGCAATGGTGAAGGCTGCTTCCCTCTGCTTGGAAAGCCTCTATGGAATCAAGCACAGATATTTCAATGTCGTCGTCGCTGATGACAATCCCGAAGTAGCGGGACTTTTCCCTATAGAAGTCCGTCTCTTTCGCCTTGGCTCTCAACATCTGCTCCAGACTCCTGCGCTTCTCCGCCGCCTTGTTCCTTTTGTCCAGCCAATTGTCATGGGCGGCTTTGAGGTCTATAGGGCAGACATACTTAGCATTATGGATGTCCTTTTCGCATTGCTCCAACAAGCGGACGGTATCGCACCACAGACCGTAGTCGGACGGGCGGTAATGATGTCGTGCGGCCACCTTGTACGACTGCCAGCACGTGTCCAAATCCAGCGGACGGCTCACAAAGTAAGCCACGGCCTGCAAGTCCTTGGACTTCATCATCGTCTCTATCCGGCTGTCCGTCAGCAACGCCTTCATCAGCCTTGCCGGATGGCAATCATCGGGAAGCCTGCCTCTCATGCCGTTGCGCCTCAGTTCGGGAAGCACCTTGTAACGGGGGTAAACGTATGTGTCGGAAATCACCCAATGCACCTCGGACAAAAGTTTCAAGTCAATATCTGTACACCAATTAAAGCTGTCCACATACCAGCCCAAAGTCCTCGCCCTTGATGTCACCGCAATTCTGCCCTCGGCATTGAGCCACAGGCGGCACACCTCCATGCAGGACGTTTTCAACATCATTCCTTTCCGGCATACGGCTCTCAGCAGGAACACACGCTGAACTTGCAAGCCGTCCACCACTTCAAGGGAAGAGAAATAGGCGGACTGCACTTCCTTGCGCTTCAACGTGTCCCTTACCTGCAAGCGGTGTCCGCAATGAGGGCAACATACCGTCTTGCCTTTCCCTTTATGGTCAAACTTCGCTCCGCAGTCACCGCACGTGCAGTTATGGCCGGACGTGCGGAATGCGATATGTACAATAACATTACTTACAGCCCATTCAACAGCTTTGGGGCTGAGGGCGGTCAGCTTCCCATTGGAAGCCGCCACCGCCTTTTCAAATCTGTTCCTCGGTTTCATGCTCAAAAGTTGTCAAAGAGTGATAATGTCGGTTGGCTCTCCGGTTGCGGCTTGTGGGCTTTCGGCCTCGCATTGCGTGCCTGTATCTTGCGCAGCTCCTCGTCCTGATAGCGTTCGAGCGCGAGTGCCCTCTGTTCCGACTTTTCCTCCTCCGTCAGTTCAATATGATGGTTAACCACCACACTGCACTGCAACGGCTTGCCTATTTCAAGGTCAGGCTCGTCTATGGCGTGTACCGCCATTGAATATATCTCGCTGTCCGAGAAACCACAACAGCCGGAGTTTTTCACTTCGTGTAGGATAAAAGTCACCACATCGTCAATGGTGCGTGCCGTGGTTTCATACTTGGCACGGAAAAGCTCATCTTCCTTTGCCCTTTGGTCAAGATAACCCTTGATAATCTCCTTGAAATGTT
>OJQN01000458.1_pt1 | contig 16290 bp, 9 predicted proteins | sample 1598881 | NCBI WGS metagenome assembly OJQN01 (sample SAMN03922512, study PRJEB24848) | human gut metagenome | isolation source: stool sample | host: Homo sapiens | place: Germany | collected 2010-02
TTTTGTCGCTTTGCAAGCAAAATCCCACTAAACCCTATAGGTTGCGGATTTGAGGTTCAAATTAAACATCTCCGGCGGCGCTTCCCGACGGTGTGGGCGGCCCGCCACTGCAGCCCCGGCCGCACCATGATGCAAAACGGGCCGTCCGACGTTGCCAAACGGGCCATATCGCAGTGCCAAACGGCCCATATTGCAGTGTCGGACGGGCCGTTTTGCAGCGCATGGCGTGCGCAGGGCCCTGACGGGGTGGCGCGTGTGGCGGCCCTGCGGTTGCATTCTTGCAGGGAGGCCTGGCCGTGGCGGCTTGGCGTGGCCTATGGCCACGCGGCCCGGCGGCGCGTTGCCCGGCTCATAATGTGTCGGTATTTTGTTGCCCGGAGGCATGGGCCGGGACTGCATTAAAATAGCAAAAAATTGTTATTGCGCATGCCGTGGATAGTCAGTAACTTTGCAAAACGATAGCATTAGCATTAAAATGTACCATTATGACGTATAAAAACAGGTTCAGGATAACCATTATTTTGATTTTAATGTCAGCCTTCGTGACCGCCACAGCCCAGCACCGTGGCGGCACGTTTGTCTATGGCCGCGTCCTGTCGGCAGACGGCAGCGGCCCTGTCAGCGCCACCGTGACGCTCAAGCCTGCGGGCCGTGGCTCGGCCGCCGGCCCCGATGGCACCTACCGCATCAGTGCGCCCGCCGGGCGCTACACCCTTGTGGCCTCGGCCCTGGGCTACGAACGGGCCGAGCACACCGTCGAGCTCAGACACGGCCGGCGGCTCAGGCTCGACGTAAGGTTGCGCCCGGCGGCAGTCAGCCTGGGCGAGGTCAGTGTGGTGGCGGGCGGCGTGAGCCGCGTGAAAAACTCATCATACAACGCCGTGGCCGTGGATGCGCGCGCCATGCGCAACACCACCAAGACGCTGGCCGAGGCACTGGCCAAGGCTCCGGGGCTGAAACTGCGCCAGAGCGGCGGCGTGGGCTCAGACATGAACGTGATGGTCGACGGCTTCAGCGGCAAGCACGTGAAGGTGTTCATCGACGGTGTGCCGCAAGAGGGAGTGGGCTCTTCGTTCGGGCTAAACAACATTCCGGTGGCCTTCGCCGACCGCATCGAGGTGTACAGGGGCGTGGTGCCCGTGGGGCTGGGGGCCGACGCCATCGGCGGGGTCATCAATGTGGTGACCAGGAAAGACCGCCGGCGGTGGTATGCCGGCGCCTCCTACTCTTACGGCTCGTTCAACACCCACCGCTCCGACGTGCACTTCGGACAGTCGACCAAGGGCGGGCTGGCCTACGAGGTGACGGCCTTCCAGAACTACTCGGACAACGACTACTGCGTGGATGCGCCCGTTTACGACTTTGCCACCCACAGCATCAACACGCGGAAACTGGAGCGCGTGCGCCGCTTTAACGACACATACCACAACGAGGCCGTAGTGGCCAAGGTGGGCTTTGTGGGCAAGCCGTGGGCCGACAGGCTCATGCTGGGATTTGGCTACGCCCATGCCTACAGGGACATACAGACCGGCGTGAGGCAGAAGACGGTGTTCGGCCAGAAGCACCGCTACGGCCACTCGCTCATGCCGTCGCTCGAATACAGCAAGCGCAACGCCTTTGTGAGGGGCCTTAACATTGTGGCCACGGCCAACTACAACCGCAACTCGACCACCAACGTAGACACGGCGGCCTACACCTACAACTGGCGCGGAGAGCGCGAGCGCAAGGGCGAGGGCGGCGAGCAGTCGATGCTCTACGCCCGTGCCGACGCCGACAACTGGAACGCCACCCTCACGGCGCGCTATTCGCCGGCCGACGGCCACCTGCTGACGTTCAACGAGGTGTTCAACGCCTTCAGGCGCGACAACACGTCGCTGCTCTACGGCCACGAGGAAACCAACCCCATAGCCAAGCAGACGCGCAAGAACATAGTGGCGGCGGCCTACATGTATGCGCCGACGGAGCGCTGGAACGCCACCGCCTTCGCCAAGCACTACCTGCTGTGGGTGGCCGGCCCCGTGGCCACCGACGCCAACTCGTCGGCCTTTGTGCGCCGCAGCCGCTCGCTGGGTGTGTGGGGGTACGGTGCGGCGGCCTCGTGCCTGCTGGCCCGCGGGCTGCAGGCGAAGCTCTCTTACGAGAAGGCTTACCGGCTGCCCACCACCGAAGAGATGTTCGGCGACGAAGACCTTGAGACCGGCAGCGTGCTCATAAGGCCGGAAAACAGCGACAACGTGAACCTCAACCTGAGCTTCTCGCGCTCCTTCGGCCGCCATTCTGTCTACGTGGAGGGCTCTGTCATCTACCGAGACACCAAAGACTACATACAGAGACGCATTGCCGGGCTCAGCGGCAACCGCGAGGGCGCTTTCTACGAGAACTACGGCAGGGTGAGGACCACGGGCGGAAGCCTGTCGGTGCGCTACTCCTTCGGCCGGTGGCTGAGCCTCGGGGGCAACTTCACGCAGATGGACGTGAAGGACAACGAGCGGCTGATGGTGGGCAGCCAGGCCGTGGCCAACCCGCTATACGGCGCGCGCATGCCCAACGTGCCCTACCGCTTTGCCGACGCCGACGCCACGCTGAGCTGGCCGGGGCTGGGCGGCCGGGGCAACACCCTGTCGCTGACATACGACAACGCCTACACCCACAGCTTCAGCTATTACTCCGAAGGCGTGGCGGCGGTGAACGGCTCGGACTACATTGTGCCCCGCCAGTTTGCCCACAACCTGTCGCTCGCCTACAGCATTGCGTCGGGGCGGTATAACGTTTCGCTCGAGTGCCGCAATCTGACCGACGCCAACCTCTACGACAACTTCAGCCTGCAGAAGCCCGGAAGGGCCTTCTATGCCAAGGTGAGGGTGAGCCTCGGCGGCTGAGGGGCCGTGGCGAGGCGCAATGGTTGGCGGGCAACCGCATCCCGCCTCCGGCCCTGCCAATGCGTGGAAGGCGGCCCTGCATGAGGCGCTGCGGCTCACTCCCCGCGTTGGAGGGGGTGGGCCGTGGGCCCCACTATCGCATGATTACAAACCATAACCAACAACATTAAGGATATGAAAATGCAAAATAACTATTTGATTACCGGCGCGATGGCACTCATCGCCGCCGGAGTGTTGACAACATCGTGCTCTGACGACGACACTGCCGCGGGCGGTGCCGACGCGGGCGGAGGCCCGCTGGCCGGCAAGTATGTAATAGGTACGACCATGAGCGGCTCGGGCACGTCGACCAACCTGCTCACCACGGCCAGCGCGCTGAGCGGAAACATCACCCCGGCGGGGCTCTACAACGACGGGGCCACCTACTGGGTGTTCCATTCAAACAAGTATCTGTATGCCCTCAACTACCACCAGGGCGACGCCGGAACCACATCTTCTTATGTGCGCGACGGGGCCACGGGGCAGATAAGGCAGCGCGACAAGGAGTATTTCGTGACGCGGTTTACCACCTTCGGGCTGTACGACCGCTACATCATGACCACGTCGAGCGGCGAGGGAAACCCCGACTGGGCCGACCCGCAGACGGGATATGTGCCCTACACCATCAAGGTGGGATACCTCGACACGGCCGCCGAGACATTTGAGAGCAACACCTCGGGGGGCACCGGCTCTGACGCCATAGTGACCGACAGGGGGTATATATGCGAAAACTTCCTTGGCAACGGCGAGTATGTGACGCTCTCGGGGCTCGAGCAGGTGGGCTCAAAGATATACAGCGCGGCCGTGCCCATGGGCCTGTCGCAGTACGGGTGCCAGCAATATGCCGACGAGGCGCGCACGCAGTACCGCTGGGTGCGCCCCGGCTTTGAAGACCTGATAAAGACCGAGAGCGGCGGCAGCGGCAGCTCGAGCTACAAGAAAGACCAGCTGCAGTGGACGCAATGGCCCGACTCATGCTGGGTGGCCATCTTCACAGACCGCACGCTCAAGGGCAGGAAGCTGCTGCGCACGGGCCGCATAAGCTATGCCTGCGGCCGCAACAGGTCGCAGTATTACCAGATGGTGTGGGCCACCGACGACGGCCGCTACGTTTATGTCATCTCGCCGAGCTACGCCAAGACCATGGCCGACCCGCGCCAGCAGACCACGCTGCCGGCCGGTGTGGTGCGCGTGGACGTGGCCGCCGAGGCTTTCGACGACTATTACTGCAACCTTGAGGAGCTGTCGCCCAACGGCATAATGCGCAGCTGGTACATCGGAGCCGACAAGTTTCTGTTCCTCATGTACGACGCGCCCATCACCTCGTCGGCCAAGACTGCCAACCGGCTGGCAGTGTTCAGTGCCGGCGACAAGACGCTGACCGAGGTGAGCGGGCTGCCCGCCGACGTGTCGGGCTTCGGCACCACGCCTTACATGGAGGGCGGGGCGGCCTACATCTCGGTAAACACCAAGACAGGTTCGCCCGCCGTGTGGCGCATCGACCCGGCCACGGCCGTGGCCGTCAGGGCGCTGACCGTCGACGGGGCCACCACGCTTACGGCCGTGGGGCGCATTGACTGACTCGCCGGCGGCCCTGATGCGGGCCGCCAGCCAACGCAAGGAGCGGGTCGCGCAGGGATTGTCCCGGCGCGACCCGCTCTGTGTTTCTGCCGCTTTCGGCGCATGGCTGCCACGGCTGGAGCTGCCCTGCAGGCAACCCGCTGTCAGCCTGGCACTTGGCAGCATGGGGCGCACAGGCTTCGCAAACGGCCCGTATCGCGTTGCAAAACGGCCCGTATCGCAATGCCAAACGGGCTGTATCGCGTTGCAAAACGGGCAGTGTGGCAGTCGGGGGCGTCAGAACCCTTCGACCCTGGCCGCCATCTTGCGCAGCCGCTTGGCGTCGGCCGTGGCGGCAAGCGTGGCCCGGGCCTCGTCGAGCAGCTTGCGCCGGCCGTCGAGCTGCCGCAGGGTGAGGGTGGGGGCGGGGCGGCGCTCAAGGGCGTCGATGGCCACGGCCAGTGCCGACCACGCCTCGAGCCGGTCGCGCTCGGCGGCAGATATGTGCATCACCGAGCCGTGGCGCGGGGTGAACGTGCCGCGCGTGGGGGTGTTTTGCACGAAAGTGAAGTTCTTCAGGTCGCTGCTGCGGCAGAACTGGTAGTAGCCCTGCGCATAGCAGTCGTACATCAGTATGTAGTCGTCGCTGCCTATCAGCCGGAACACGCTCGACCCCTCCACCGGATACTGGCCCGGTTTCTGCAGGTGGCGGAACTCGGTGGCGTAAGGCCCTGTCAGCTCCTTGGCCGTGGCCCTCATCACCCCCTGCCGCGTGCGGAAGCCGTTGTTTACCGTTGGCAGGCCCTCGTCTTTGAAGAAAAGCACATACTCGCCGTTGCGCCCGTCGTAGATAATGTCGCCGTCGATGGCCGCCGTGCCGAAGTCGAACAGCAGCCTTGGCTCGGTGATGTCGGTGAAGTCGTCGTTGACATAGCTGTAGAACAGCTTGAAGTAAGGCTGGCGCTTGTCGCCCACGGGGTATTCCCAGTCGTGCCGCCCGATGGAGTAGTATATCATGTAGCGGCCCTCGCGCGCGTCCCAGATGAGCTGCGGCGCCCACACGGCGTGCAGGTTGTCGCGGCCGAAGCCCTCGAGCGACGGGAAGCGCGTGGGGAAGTCGATGGCCGTGTGCTGCCAGTGCAGCAGGTCGTCGCTCTTCATCAGTATCAGTCCGTCGTTGCTCTGCCATCCTTCCGACGACCTCATGTCGGTCATCACCATGTAGAACGTGCGCCCGTCGCGGCCCCTGCAGATGTACGGGTCGCGTATGCTCTTCTTCAGCGCTATGGTGTCTGATGCCACCACCGGGCGCCCCCCGTTGAGCGAAGTGTAGTTCAGCCCGTCGTCGCTCAGCGCATAGCGCACCTGCTCGCCATCCGGCGTGTTGTTGGAGAAGAATGCAAAGAGATAGCAGCTGTCTTGCTGGTGCTGCCCGGCGGCCAGTGCCGGCCCGGCCGCCGTTGCCATCAGGGCGGCCGCGGCGGCCGCCAAAGTAGTCCGTTTCATACTGTTATGCTTGGTTTTGGTGTTTCAGCCAGTGCCCGCCCCCGGCCTGCCGCCGTGGCCGCCTTGCGCGCCATGGCAGCCGCCTTGGCGGTGTCACCTGCAAAATTACGCATTTTCCGCCATACGGCAAAGGGCCGCCTGCCATATTGTGGGGCCGCGTAGCCACGGCGCGCAGCCCGTGTATCCCAACAAAAGCGCCCATTCGCTTTGCCGGATGGCGGAAAATGAGTATTTTTGCGGGGCATTCACAACAACCCGCAAGCAATGGAAGTAAAGATAGAGGAGTCGTGGCGGCGCCACATTGGCGCCGAGTTCGACAAGCAGTATTTTGCCGACCTCGTGGCGTTTGTGCGCTCAGAGTACATGCACCACACGTGCTACCCGCCCGGGAAGCTCATATTCAACGCCTTCAACCTGTGCCCCTTCGACAGCGTAAAGGTGGTCATCATCGGCCAAGACCCATACCATGAGCCCGGCCAGGCCCACGGGCTGAGCTTCTCGGTGAACGACGGCGTGCCCTTCCCGCCGTCGCTCGTCAACATATTCAAGGAGATACAGCTCGACCTGGGCACGCCGATGCCTACGTCGGGCAACCTCACGCGGTGGGCCGGGCAGGGCGTGCTGCTGCTCAACGCCACGCTGACGGTGCGCGCGCACCAGGCCGCCAGCCACCAGCGCAAGGGCTGGGAGGAGTTTACCGACGCCGCCATCAAGGCGCTCAACGCCGACCGCGACCACCTGGTGTTCATCCTGTGGGGAGGCTACGCGCGCTCGAAGGCCGCGCTCATAGACCAGTCGCGCCACCTCGTGCTGCAGTCGGTGCACCCCTCGCCGCTCTCGGCCAACCGCGGGGGATGGTTTGGCAACCACCATTTTTCGCGCGCCAACGACTACCTCGAGGCCCACGGCATGGAGCCCATACGGTGGTGACGCCGGGCCGAGGGGCCGCCGCAGCCTTTTTCGGCGGTTTATTTTGCGGTTTGGCCCTTTTGTACTATCTTTGCAAAGCGCTATGCGCGGCCCAATGGCGGGGCCGCACAGGCATGCCGGGCAACCACGCCCTGCCATACGGGAAATATGCGCCGGGAGCCGGCATTGATGCATGCCGCCATGCCGGCGGGCCACAACATATATAATATACAGACACCAATGGAATACAATTTTAGGGAAATTGAGAAGAAATGGCAGCGCCGGTGGGTGGAGCAGAAGACATACCACGTTGCCGAAGACAGCCACAAGGAGAAGTTCTACGTGCTCAACATGTTTCCTTACCCCTCGGGGGCAGGATTGCATGTGGGCCATCCGCTGGGCTACATTGCCAGCGACATATATGCAAGATACAAGAGGCTGCGCGGCTACAACGTGCTCAACCCCATGGGATACGACGCCTACGGGCTGCCCGCCGAGCAGTATGCGATACAGACCGGGCAGCATCCGGCCGTGACAACAGAGGCAAACATCAACCACTACAGGGAGCAGCTGGACAAGATTGGCTTCTCTTTCGACTGGAACAGGGAGGTGCGCACGTGCGACCCTAAGTACTACCACTGGACCCAGTGGGCCTTCCAGCGCATGTTCGAGAGCTACTACGACAACCGCCAACAGAAGGCGATGCCCATCGCCGGGCTCGTAGAGGCATTTGAGCAAGGCGGCACCGAGGGCATCGACGCGGCCTGCTCGGAAGACATGGCCTTCACCGCCGACGACTGGCGGGCCATGGACGAGCGCCGCAGGCAGGAGGTGCTGATGAACTACCGCATAGCCTATCTGGGCGAGACCATGGTCAACTGGTGCCCGCAACTGGGCACGGTGCTGGCCAACGACGAGGTGGTGGACGGCGTGTCGGAGCGCGGCGGCTATCCCGTGGTGCAGAAGAAGATGCGCCAGTGGTGCCTGCGAGTGTCGGCATACGCACAGCGGCTGCTCGACGGACTGGACACGATAGACTGGACCGACTCGCTCAAGGAGACGCAGCGCAACTGGATAGGGAGGTCGGAAGGAGCCGAAATAACGTTCACTGTAGCCCCCCACCACCTCCCCCCCGTGGGGGGAGAGCCGGGCGAGCGGCTGGATTCGGACATAAAAGAGCGTTGGGAGCAGTTCAAGACGGCTCATCCGTGCAGTTACGGCACTTTGAAAAACAATGCCAAGGCAAATCGTTCAAATCCTACTGAAGCTGAGAATGCTCTCTGGCAGGCCCTGCGTGCAAAGCAGTTGGGCGAGAAATTCCGCCGCCAGCACATTATTTGCGACTGCATAGCCGACTTCGTTTCTTTGAAAAGCAAGCTTATTATAGAAGTAGATGGGGGCTATCATAACGAAACGGAACAGGCGGAAGCCGATATGTTGAGGACACAATTCTTGAACGAACAAGGCTTCAAGGTGATCCGTTTCACCAACGACGAAGTGCTCAACAACATTGATGGAGTGGTAGAAAAAATAAAACAAAGCCTTGCATCCTCCTCAGTCGCAGAGGCTAACCAGGCCCTCTCCCCACGGGGGAGAGATGGAGAGGGGCTTTCGTTTACCATCTTCACCACCCGCGCCGACACGATGTTCGGCGTCACTTTCATGGTGCTGGCACCCGAGAGCGAGCTCGTGGCCGTGCTGACCACGCCTGGGCAGAAAGCCGAGGTGGATGCTTACCTTGAGCGGACGAAGAAGCGCACCGAGCGCGAACGCATAGCCGACCGCAGCGTCAGCGGCGTGTTCACCGGCTCGTATGCCGTCAACCCGCTCACCGGCGAGGAGATACCAATATGGGTGAGCGACTATGTGCTGGCCGGATACGGCACGGGGGCCATCATGGCCGTGCCTGCCCACGACTCTCGCGACTATGCCTTTGCCAAGCACTTCGGTCTCGAGATAAGGCCGCTGATAGAGGGATGCGACGTCAGCGAGCAGAGCTTCGACGCCAAGGAGGGCATCGTTTGCAACTCGCCGCGCACAGGATGTGAGGCCCGTGGGGGCCTCGTGCTCAACGGGCTCACCGTGAAGGAGGCCATTGCAAAGACCAAGGCGTTTGTCGAGGAGCAGGGCCTTGGCCGCGTAAAAGTGAACTACCGCCTGCGCGACGCCATCTTCTCAAGGCAGCGCTACTGGGGCGAGCCGTTCCCGGTGTACTACAAAGACGGCATGCCATACATGATTCCTGAAGACTGTCTGCCGCTGGAGCTGCCCGAGGTGGCCACGTTCCTGCCCACCGAGACGGGCGAGCCGCCGCTGGGCCACGCCACACGCTGGGCCTGGGACACCGAGGCGCGCTCGGTGACCGAAAACTCGCACATTGACAACAAGACGGTGTTCCCGCTCGAACTCAACACCATGCCGGGCTTCGCGGGCTCGTCGGCCTATTACCTTAGGTATATGGACCCGCACAATGACAATGCATTGGTGAGCGCCGAGGCCGACTCTTATTGGCGCGAGGTAGACCTCTACGTGGGCGGAACGGAGCATGCCACAGGCCACCTTATATATTCGCGCTTCTGGAACAAGTTCCTGCACGACATCGGGGTGTCGGCCGTCGAGGAACCGTTCAGGAAACTTGTCAACCAGGGAATGATTCAGGGGCGAAGCAACTTCGTGTATCGTATAAACAGGAAAGCCCCCTCCGACTCCCCACGTGGGGGAGAGGGCCGACTGTCTGACGCAAATCTAAGCTCCCCCACGGGGGGAGTTGAGGGGGCCGTTACTGCTCTGCTCTCTCCCCAACAGGGGGAGACGGAGGGGGCTTCACCCGTCTTCGTCTCTCTCGGGCTCAAGGACCGCTACGACACCACGCCGCTGCACGTAGACGTCAACATAGTGCATGGCGACGTGCTCGACATAGACGCCTTCCGCAAATGGCGCCCGGAGTATGCCAATGCAGAGTTCGTGCTCGAAGAAGGGAAGTATGTCTGCGGATGGGCGGTAGAGAAAATGTCGAAGTCTATGTACAATGTGGTCAACCCGGACATGATAGTCGACAAATACGGGGCCGACACACTGCGCCTCTACGAGATGTTCCTCGGCCCGGTGGAGCAGAGCAAGCCGTGGGACACCAACGGCATAGACGGATGCCACCGCTTCCTGAAGAAGTTCTGGGCCCTGTTCTACGGCCGTGAGGGAGGTCTGCTGGCCGACGACCGCGAGCCCTCGGCCGCAGAGCTGAAGGCCGTGCACAAGCTGATAAAGAAGGTGACGCAAGACATTGAGCAGTTCAGTTACAACACGAGCATCTCGGCATTCATGATATGCGTCAACGAGCTCGGGCAGCTCAAGTGCCACAACCGCAGCCTGCTCGCCGACCTCGTTGTGCTCATAGCGCCGTTCGCCCCCCACATCGCCGAGGAGCTTTGGGAGGCCCTCGGTGGTCGCGGCAGCGTTTGCGACGCGTGCTGGCCGCAGTGGAACGAGCAATACCTCGTGGAGTCGACCGTGCAGCTCACCGTTTCGTTCAACGGCAAGGCGCGCTTCCAGATGGACTTCGCCGCCGATGCCGACAACGCCACGATAGAGCAGGCCGTGCTTGCCGACGAGCGCTCGGCCAAGTATATGGGCGGCAAGCAGGTGGTGAAGGTCATCATCGTGCCGCGCAAGATAGTCAACGTGGTGGTGAAGTAAAGCCGCCACGGGGCCCCCTTGCAGCCTGGGGCTCAAGGGGTGGCGGGGCAGGCGGGCAGCCGAAAAACTGCTACAAGGCCTCCCCGCCGCCGCCACGGCGGCCTTGCAGGCACGCAAAACGGCCCGTTTGGCCGGCCCGTACGGGCCGTTTCACAGTGCAATACGGGCCGTTTGGCAGCCGGCCACGCATCCGGGCGCAACCTGCTGGGCGCCAGGGCGTTGCAGTAGGCATGCCTCCTTGTGAAATGTTTTTACACCCGCAGCCCGCCACGCGCGTGGCCGTGGCCATGGAGGGCCACCACGATGCCGCAGCGGGCACAACCTTTTGACATTCGACTTATTCATCTATTCACCTTTATATGACAATCAACAGAACAGCAGTATTCAACGAGGTCAAGGACTATGTGTTCATAACCTTCGGCCTGATGCTTTACACCTTCGGCTTCACCGTGTTCCTGTTGCCCTACAAGATAGTCACGGGCGGCATCGCCGGCATAGGGGCCATAGTGTTTTACGCCACCCATTTCCCGGTGCAGTACACCTTCTTCCTCATCAATGCCGTGCTCATCGTGGCGGCGTTGAAGATTCTCGGGTGGCGCTTTCTAATGAAAACCATCTACGCCACGTTCATGCTCACGTTCCTGCTTGAGGTGGCCCAGGAGGTGGTGATGATGCCCGACGGCACGTTCTACAAGCTCATGGGCGACGGCAACGACTTCATGTCGCTCGTCATCGGGTGCATGCTCACGGGCACGGCCCTCGCCATTGTGTTCCTGAACAACGGAAGCACGGGCGGCACCGACATCGTGGCGGCGTCTGTCAACAAGTACCGCGACATATCGCTCGGCCGCGTGCTCATCATGGTCGACCTGTGCATCATTGGCAGCAGCCTCTTCATCCCGTCGTTCGGCGACGTGTTCCACCGTTGCCAGATGGTGGTGTTCGGCCTCTGCACGATGGTCATCGAGTGCCTGATGCTCGACTATGTGATGAGCGTGCAGCGCCAGTCGGTGCAGTTCCTCATCTTCTCGAAGCACTACGAAGACATTGCCCGCGCCATAACGCGCAAGACCGACCACAGCCTGACGCTGCTCGACGGCCACGGATGGTACAGCGGCAAGGAGATGAAGGTGATATGCCTGCTGGCCAAGAAGCGCGAGAGCGTCACCATATTCAGGCTCATAAAGATGATCGACCCGCAGGCTTTCGTGAGCCAGAGCTCGGTCATCGGTGTTTACGGCGAGGGATTCGACCCCATAAAGGTGAAGCCCGGCAAGGCCGAAAAGGAAGGACATAACATAAAGACAAATGAAGATAGTATTCGCAACTAACAACGGGCATAAGCTCGAAGAGATTCGCCAGATACTGGGAGAGGGCATAGAGGTGCTCTCACTGGCCGACATCGGCTGCCACGCCGACATACCCGAGACAGGCACGACGCTCGAAGAGAACGCCATGCAGAAGGCGCGCTATGTCTACGACCACTATGGGCTCAGCGTGTTTGCCGACGACACGGGCCTCGAGGTGGACGCCCTCGGGGGCGCCCCGGGCGTTTACAGCGCACGCTACGCAGGCGGCGCAGGTCACGACAGCGAGGCAAACATGGCCAAGTTGTTGGCAGAATTAGGAGAAAATAACAATCGCCGGGCACGATTCCGCACTGTTATCGCGTTATTAGAAACAACCGGCGGAAGCGACGGGCCGCGCCTCACGACGTTCGAGGGGCGCGTCGACGGCGAGATAACGCGCACGCGCAGCGGCGAGGGGGGCTTCGGCTACGACCCCATATTCCGCCCCGAAGGCTACTGCGAGACCTTTGCCGCCCTCGGGCCCGGCGTGAAGAACAAGATAAGCCACCGCGCGAGGGCCGTCGCCAAGCTGGCCGCCCACCTGCTCGGCACCCGCGGCTGACGGCTGCCCTGTGCCCCACGCGGTGCCGGGCCCCGCGCGCCATGCGGCTGCGGGGCTGCGGAGGCTGGCCTGTCGGTTGGAAACAAGACATATAAATGAGCGTATGCGTACAATAATAGCATTGGCATTGTGCCTCATGACGGCAGCCCCGGCCACGCTGAGCGGCCAGGGCATAGGCACGTGGAACGCCTACATGGCATATCACGACATCCAGCAGATACGCAAGGCAGGCAACTATCTGTTTGTGCTTGCGTCCAACGGGCTGTACCAGTATAACCTTAATGACGGGTCGATAGCCACTTACGACAAGGTGAGCGGGCTCAGCGACGCATGCATAACCAACATCGCGTGGAACAGCCGGGCCGGAAGGCTCATCGCGGTTTACGACAACAGCAACATCGACTTGGTGGAAACAAACGGCGATGTGACCAACATCTCAGACCTGTACAGCAAGTCGATGACCGAAGACAAGACGGTGAACACCATCAGGATGGACGCCCAGTATGCCTATCTTGCCACAAACTTCGGCGTGGTGAAGGTCGACATGGCCCGTGCGGAGATAAGCGAGACCTACAACCTGGGCATCGCCGTGGCGCGGCTGGCGCTCGATGACGGCCGCATATATGCCCGCACGGCATCGGGCGAGGTGTGGGCGGCCGACCTCACGGCCAACCTCATCGACAGAAACAACTGGGGCCGCGTTGACAGTTGGCGCCCGGGGATATTCGACCTCGACACTTCCGACTATGACGAGTACCATGGGCTCGTGTCAACGCTCACCCCCGGCGGCCCAGACTACAACTACATGGGCTTCCTTATGTTCAAGGGCGGAAGGCTGTACACAGCCAACGGCATGACCAACCTTGAGGACAAGGCCTGCGTGCAGGTGCTCGAAGATGGCGAATGGACTGTGTTTGAGAACGACATCGAGGACAGAATAGGCCACCGTTTCGTCAGGATCTTCGCCTGCGACGTCGACCCGGCCGACCCGTCGCATGTCTTTGCCGGCGGGCAGACGGGGCTTTATGAGTACCGCGACGGCAAGTTCGTCAACGAATACACCATCGACAACAGTCCGCTCCGGGCGGCAGCCACCGTAGATGAAGGCGACAAGGAATACGTGGAAGTGACTTCCGTGAGGTTCGCATCCGACGGACACCTGTGGCTTACCAACAGCATCAGCCCGTCGACGTCGCTCTTTGAGCTCACCCCCGATGGCGAGTGGATATCCCACCACGACAGCAAGCTCATGGTAGAGGGCATGGGCCGTTCGCTCGAAGGCATGGACGGGCTGATGTTCGACAGCCGCGGGCTGATGTGGTTTGGCAACAACCACTACCGCCAACCGGGCCTGCTGCGCTACAACACGGCCCAGTCGGAGCTCACGGCCTACGACCGCGACTTTGCCAACCAAGACGGAACAAACCTCACGCTTACCTATTTGAGAGACGTGACCGAAGACCGCGACGGAAACATTTGGTTCGCAACAAGCGCCGGCCCGATGTATGTCACGCCGCAGCAGATAGCCTCGGGCGAAGCCACCATGGCCTTCAACCAGTTCAAGGTGCCGCGCAACGACGGCACCAACTATGCCGACTACCTGCTCGGTAACATAAGTATCTCGGCCATAGCCATAGACGGAGCCAACAGGAAATGGTTCGGGACGTCAGACAACGGAATCTATCTGATAAGCGCGGACAACATGACCCAGCTGCTGCATTTTACCACAGAGAACAGCCCCCTGCTCTCGAACAACGTCATGGACATAGCCATCGACGGGCAGACAGGCGAGGTATTCATAGGCACCGACCGCGGTCTCTGCTCGTACATGGGCGATGCCACCGACCCGGCGGAGGAGATGGAGAAAGACAATGTCTACGCTTACCCAAACCCGGTGGAGCCCGGCTACACGGGGCTGATAACCGTCACGGGGCTCAGTTTCGACGCCGATGTCAAGGTGACAACGGCCAGCGGCGCCCTCGTGGCGTCGGGGCGGAGCAACGGAGGCACGTTTACGTGGGACGGGCGCGACAGCCGCGGCCGCCGCGTGGCGTCGGGAGTGTACAGCGTGGTCACGGCCAAGAGCGACGGAAGCAAGGGAACCGTGTGCAAGATAGCAATCATAAACTGACCTCAAGCATACCGGCATGAACAACGGCAAGGACGATAACTGGATTGGGCGGGTTAATCCGCTGGCAGTGATATTGCTGCTCTCGCCGGCCATTCTCTATGCCATAGTGCTGCTGTTGCCCACATTCGACGACTGGACTTACTACACCGCGCCCAGTTTCGACGGCCTTTTCAATTACAGGCTTCTGCCCAATTCGAGCTACTGGCGCCCTTTTGACGCCGCTTTCGGCTGGCTGCTGGGGCTCGACCACCGCATGTTTCCGGCCCTCAACCACATTGTTGTATATGCCGCCCACGTGGGTGTGACGGTGCTCGTCTACCGGCTTGCCACCGCCATGGGCCTTTGCAAGACGGCCCGCAACATAGGCACCGTGTTCTTCTTCATCTCTCCCGCCATGCTCGGCACGGTCTACGGGGTCGACGCCCTCAACCAGGCCTGCTCCCATTTCTTCGGGCTTCTCGGGCTGTGGCACTACTTCAACCGCGGCCGCAAGCCCCGCGTGGCACTGTGGCTGACGTGCGTTTTCGTGGCTACGCTGTGGAAAGAGAACGGCATAATGTTTTTCTTCATCGCCCCGCTGTTTGCCTTCGGCATTTCGGGCCCGGGCTCGCCCGGCGGCGGTTGGGGCCGCTTGCGCTCCGGCATGGTGTGGGGCGTGGTGGCGTCGGCAGCCTACTTTGCCTTGCGCATAGCCCTCACCACAGCCTACGTAGACATCAACCACGAGTATTTCGAGAGCACCACGGTGGCTAAGTTGCTCGATGTGGCAATGTTCATCGGCATGGCCTGGGTGCCTGTAGACTACGTGAGCCTTGTACATGCGCCCAGCCGCAACCTCCTACTGGTGGCCGCTACGGCGGCAATGTCGATGCCTTTCATCGTGGTGCTGCTCTTTTCGCAGCGCCGCCATCTCGTGAGCAGGCCCTTGCTCACGCTTGCCGCCTGCATGGTGATGGCCGCCTTGCCCCACCTGCTCACCATTTTCACCACCATGCATTCATACGCCGGCCTGTCTATGGCGGCGCTCATGGTGGCTTTCCTGGCCGACAAGGCCGACGGTTACGGCCGCCTTGCCCCGCTCTTCGCCATGTTTGTGGCTTCCTGCCTCTTCGTCGACTGGCACCATTGGCAGAAGTCTTACGACTCGGGCCTTATGGGCCGGCGCATGGGGCGCGAGGCCATAGAGAAGACAGGCGAACCTGTTGACAGCGTTTACATAGTGTCATTGGCCGGCCATGAGCGCAAGTACTCGTCGTTTTGCGTGCTTCCCGCCGATGCCTTTGCATGGGGGAACACGGCCGTTGCGGCCACCGGCTACAAATGGCCTGCCGTGTGCCGCGACACGGTGGTGGCGGTTGAAGACCGCCGGATGGTAGACAGCCTGGCCGACCGGGCCCTGTCTCTCGGGTTCAAGCGGGTTTGGCTGGTTCACGGCGACACCGTGGACGTAATCCGCTGACGTCCGGTGTGGGTGGCGCCCCGGTGGCGGCGGGGCTGCCTGCGAGTGGCAAAAGTCACACAATATAAGTAGGTGTTCAAAATTAATTGCCATCAAATTGTGCGCTATTTCGGCGATGCATGCCAAAGTCCGAAGAGAGAGCGTAGCGGGCTACGCGACCGATGAGACTTTGGTATGCGGCCCGAAAGAGCACACAAGATGGT